>Ga0207650_10000032_pt1 | contig 229538 bp, 221 predicted proteins | sample KBSS63metaG_FD_184325 | JGI IMG/M metagenome (GOLD analysis project Ga0207650, IMG submission 184325) | Switchgrass rhizosphere microbial communities from Kellogg Biological Station, Michigan, USA - KBS S6-3 metaG (SPAdes) (version 2) | ecosystem: Host-associated > Plants > Roots >...
CCCACCCCGCCAGTTCAATGGTTTACGTTCGGCAGGAAAAACCTCGCGCCGCTTCTATAGGTGGTTGTGAGGCTACAGATGATCACCAGACCCGGCCTTTCGGCGGGACAGCTCGTTCCATAGCTCGCAGATCTATGGATGGCGCTATTGCCGTCGGGACCAACGGCGGACCGATTCAGTAGCTAGACGGGCGACGCGATCCGCGATTCTCGGGGGTCACGTGCCAACACCCTGGTTCCGAACTGAACTCGACACGATCGAGAGCTCTGGTGCGGCACATGCATGCATCATGTTCGCTGCGAGATCCTTGAGCAGGGCCAGAGAGCGGGGATAGGACTAGCTGCGCCGTAAGTGCGCACCTTTGACCGTAACGGCGAACCACAATGCGCGGCATACGAGCAGAAGACGCGTCGTCCCCACCGACGGCGAACCTCCGCGATTTCCGGGGAGGGGTGGAAAACTGCCGCCAACTCGGTAGGCGGCCCGTCGAGATATCCGCACCGCGCGTCGAGGCGGTCTTGTCAGTCGCTCCGCCTCCTGCCCCGCGCATTTTCGGCCCGCACCCCAGCGTCCGAAATCAGGGCGTCGAAATCGGCGATCTCCCACTTGAGCTTCTCAATCGCGGTCGCCGAAACGTCCACGCTGTCGGTGTGAATTTGCATGATCCCGCGCTCCAACGCGTCGAGCTGCTGCATCAGCAGCTCCCGCAAGTAGCGCCACCGCTCCACAACCTTCGGATCCAGTTCCATGCGGCGTTGATAGCACGCTGCGCGGCGCGGCGCGCGCGGGCCAGCTGCGAACTGAAGCGGTCGGCCCCACGCGCCGGATCGCCGACCGGCAAGGCCAAGCCCGTGTGTTCAGCCACGGCGCGGCGCGCGATCGCTCACCTGGGCGGACGTCGATCGCTTCGTCCGACGTGCAGTCAGAGAGCGCCCACATTTCGCGACGCACCTATCTGCCCGCTCCAACAATGCGGAGAGCGCATCATTGTCGTCATCCAGCAGCGTCAGCTTGGGCTTTCCCAGGTGAGGCCTCCTTGTCGCTGGCCGAACAAAACATCGAATGCTGCATTGCACAAGGGTTGATGCTGACGGGCAGAAGCGGGCGTTCCCCACCTCGCCGTCGGGTGGAAAACCGCCCGAACCTCGCTCAAGCTCCCGCCCGCATGAAAAGGCGTGCGTCGCGCGGTCGCGGCCATTGTAGACGACGTGACGGCGTAAAGGATCATGACGGGAGAGGGCGAAGCGAATTTCGACTCCGCCTTCGACGCTTGAGCGATACCCTCAAGATGGCCCGAAATCTGGTACGGCAGGGCGGACGCCCGTCGTTGACGCGGAGGGCCGTCGCTACAGCGTCGCTGCATTCGAGCACCTGATCGAGCGCGGTCAGGGAAGCGTGGGCTAATCGGCTAGGCCGCCAACCCACGGAATTCCGCATCAGCGCCACCAGCGCGGCAGGGATCGCTCGCGTCGCCAGGAGCGTGGCGCGGTGGCTGGATGGGCGCGCCGAAACCCGACGAAAGGTTGCGGAAGTCCTGCGCCAGTGGCGTGCTACGACTGCGGAATGGAAAAAGAACTCGAACTGACGCGTCTGATCGCCGATCTCCAGGCACGTGCGATTGTCCACCACCACATCCTTATGCAGTTGGTTCGTCGCGAGGCTCGGGCATCTAAGGACGCGCGGGGCTATCTCTCGGTTCTAACGGACGATCTGACCAAGATCGCGGACCAGAGCCTCCCCCTGGAGGATACCCGCGTGGCGGCCATGAGCATGCGTCAGTATCTCGACGAGTTCCTTGTTACGGCGGGAGCGGACATCACAGGGCCCTCCGCGAAATGACCGCTTCGCAATAGTGGTGGCGAGAAAAGGTTTTCCTTGCATCCGATGCGCAATTGTGGGAACTTTGCGTATCGAATGACGCTTTCGGTTCGGTTGCTCTACACGTTTGATCTTCGGATCGAGCCCGAGCCCGCCTCAACCTTCTCCGACAATTTGATCTCACGCCCCACCGGGGCGCGCGAAAACTCGCACCTAGAAAGATAATCATATGACGACCGGTACCGTGAAGTGGTTCAACTCGACCAAGGGCTTCGGCTTCATCCAGCCCGACCAAGGCGGCGCGGACGTGTTCGTACACATCAGCGCGGTCGAACGGGCGGGTCTGGGTTCGCTCCACGAAGGCCAGAAGATCGCCTTTGAGGTCGAGCGCGATCAGCGCAGCGGCAAGATGTCCGCCGGCCAGCTTCAGTCCGCCTAAGGTCCAGGTCGCCGGGGAGGGCTCTCCCTGTCCGGCGACCCCTTTCGCTGTTGACGCTTTCCACCATTGAACGGGCGTTTCAGCTCGCGCGCTCGGGCCAGGTCGCCGACCTGCCGAGCCTCAAGCGGCGCTTGAAATCCGACGGTTGCCGGGCGGTTGACGCCTTGCTCGCGCCACGGACGCTTAGCGGCCACCTGCAGGCGATCTGCGCAGCCGCGTTCAAGCCAGCACCGATCCCTATTCACGACGAAACGGCGAGCGGGCGCTGAGCAGCGATCCTTCCGCCAGGAGCCACATGTCCTTCACCAAAGTTATTCGGCCGCGCGGCCGGACCCCGGCCAACACCGTCAGCAAGCCCCCGGCCGATGCGCGGCCCAAGGCGGCTCGCCCGATCCTTCACCTGAAGCCTGCGGCGGACCTGTAGGGCGTTTTCCCGTCAGCGAAGGCCGCTTCCCGCGGCTTTCAAGGCGACCGCACCCTTGAAAAATAGGAAAGTACGCGATGATCGAACTGCAACGCACCGGCTTTGCCGAACGGCTGACCGCGGCGGCCGACGCCAAGCGCGCGATGCTGGCGAAATTCAAGCCCAAGCCCACCGTCGCCGCGCCTCTCCCCATCGACCGCGCGGCCTTGCGAACGGCCGAGCTTGATCGGGTGCGGAACGAGCGCGCCGCCGCGAAGACGGCGAAGCAGCAGGCGATAGCGCAAGCCGCCGAGGCCGCGCGTCTGGCCGAAGAGGAACTCACCGCGGCGGCGCTTGAAGCCAAGCGCGGCGAACGGAAGGAGCGCAAGGCGCTCACCAAGGTGGAACAGAAGGTCAAGCGCGACGCGCGCTACGCGGCTCGCAAGGCGCGCCGGTGATGCAGACCTTCCGAGCCTGACTGGGGACGATACCGGCGCGCTCACCTGGGGGGCCGGCATGGATCGACGCCGCCCACCACGGCGAGGCGATGCAAAAAGCGCTGGATCTCTGCGGCCCGGCGACGCCAAAGGTTGAGGCGTGCTCCCCCGCCGACCGGCGCGCAGGTCCAGCCTGGAGACTTGATCCAATCTGAGTGAGCCGGACCGATCTCGTGGGTGTAACGTGACGACCTATCACTTCTGAGGGCTGCAGGAATGGACGAGCTGTCCGAGACCGATGTTTACGCCCTGCAGCTCCTGGCTGAGAAGAAGGCCGGCAACGCCGTTCCCTTCATCAACATCGCCGCCGCGCGCCGCTTGACGGACCTCGGGCTCGCCTCCCGGAGCCACGAGGGCTGGGACATCACGCCCGAGGGCGGCGCCGTGCTCGCCCGGCGCGCGCCCCCGCCGGCCTGATCGCCGTTTCGCGCAGACGCGATCCGCACCTCTCACTTGGCCTGTGGCGCTCGCGCCGCTTAGGTGAGGGAATTGCGGTCGCGCAGCGCCTCGCTTTAGCGGCCTGAATCGGCGACGCGGTTTAGGACGCTCGCGGAAACGCCGCCTTGCACGATTTCCACGCCGAGATAACGCATCGTTCCGTCGGCGAAGCTTATGTCCGAAATGGGCAGGGTGCGGTCCCGCTTCAGCTCAGTGGCGTCCCCAAGCGTGAGGTGAAGGCTCATGTCGCCCCGTGACACGCCGTCGGCTTCGGCCTTCTCGATTTCCGCGCGAAACCGCAGCGCAGCCGAAACGCCTCGAGAGGATCTCATCCGCCGAAGAAGCCTTGCTCGCCGTGAACCAGCACCTGAGCGCCCCTGCCGCCCGTGGCGATCTCACGAGCGCGTTTATGGGCGGAGGCCTTGGCGACCTCTTTGTCGGAAGAATGACCGAAGTGCTGGCCATCGTACTTGACGGCCCACCCCCCAGCGTGGCGCAGGACCGTCAGGACGGCTCGTTCTAATTCCGTTCGCATAGGTCCTATTAACACGTCGCCGCATTGTGTGCGGAATATTCCGTCCTGGTCAGGTGAGTTGACGAAGGCGGCGAACGCTAAGGCGGCGTGCAAGGCTCACCGTCGAGTCATCAGACGCCCGCCAGCGGGAGGAGCATTCGCCTCATTCTGGCGCCGGATCTTCCATGGCTCGATCCGCGTGCGCCTCGATCGACAGGGAGGAAATCGCCGTAACGAGCTGGGAGGGGGCGAATGGCTTGATCAGCAAGAGGCTGTTCGGCACCCCCGGCGACGGCCACTCGTATCCCGAGTCGCCGGTCATGTAGATCACCGGCAAGGTCTGGTTTAGTTCCCGCGCGCGTCGTGCCACATCCCATCCTGACGGGCCGCAGCCCGGATTTACGTCTGTAATGAGCGCCCGAAGGGGTTCGTCGGTGGATTCCAAGGCCAACAGGGCTTCAGCGCCGCTCGACGTGAGGCGAACCGCATAGCCGCCTTCTTCCAGAACGGCCTCGATGATATCGCGCACGAGCGGCTCGTCATCTGCGACGAGTATTATCGTTGGAATGGACACTGCCGACCCCTTGGGGTGCCGACTGGACGCCAGCCACCGTACATGCCCCGGACAAGAACGTCGGGCACCCGACGCTGTTCCGTGCGCGACGCCCCCCTAACTGGCTACCCCAAATGAGGTTCGTTGTGCGCCCCAGCCTTGCTACAAGAAGGCTATCGCTGACCCACGCCCTTGAGGCGGTTAACGGCTGAGACAGCCAAAGTTTTAGCGCTCCCGCTGACGTAACCCCCGTTTCTCGTCCAGCGGGAGCGAGAGTGCTGGGTTGATCTGCTCCGCCCCCAAACCTTGGACCGGCTGAGGCTGGAGTTTTCCGGTTTCGATCACGGTGGCTGGCTGGGTGCCACACGGTGATCTGTCAGTGAGATCGGGGTCTTCTGCCCCGAGGCGCTATGGGGCCGGACCTCGTTGTAGCAGCTGCCCAAGCCTCCAACTTTCCGCCGCGTCAGCAAGGGTGAGGAACCGGCGGGCGTTCAGGCACGCCGCCCGGAGCCTGCCGTTCAGGGCCTCGTTGAAGGCGTTGTCGGTCCGCTTGACTGTACGCGGCTGGGCTCTCCCAGGTCGAGATTGCTCAGACCTTGGGCTGGGAAGAGGCTCGCGTCGGCCGGATGATCGATCGATACGTCCGCAAGAACGACATCATGCGCGAGCGCGAGGCTTGCGAAGAACACCTCGCGAACCGAAAAAGGTAAAATCCGCTACAAAACCCGCGCGTCATTCCCGCTGATGCCCGCGCTCAGCGCGGGAACGAACCCCTTGTCTCGCCGAGATTTCCCGCTAGGTTCGCCGGCCTGCGCGCGGGTGTAGTTCAGAGGTAGAACGTCAGCTTCCCAAGCTGAATGTCGTGGGTTCGATTCCCATCACCCGCTCCAGGCTTTCATCACAGTCCGCTCCGTGCTGCCGCTGTTCATGAGCGGCTACAGCAGCGGCGTTCGGCGGATCTGGCGCGCGAGCGCAACTGCCACGACCTCTATGGCTCCTACGACACCACGGCCGCCTTCTCTGGCCATCCTTTGCCTACAGACGATCAGGGCGCGGGCATGATCGGCGTGTCGTCGCGAACCGGGATCTACTATCAGGCGGCGAAGCTGTGTGCGCGGCCCTTTGGGCTGACCTTGTCCGACTTCCAGCTCACCAACTACGAGGTCGCCGCGGCGCCCCGCGACATCGTCATGCCGGGGGCGGGCGTGCGCATCGCCAAGGGGACCGTCGCCGCCCGCCGCTACGAGTTCACCGGCTTCGTCGACGGCGAGCCTTGGCACAGCGTGGAGGGGGAGTTCACCGCCGAACTCGGTCTCGGGCCGCAGTGGAAGTCGCGGGCCGACGAGCCGGAGTTCGTCGTCCGCGTGGAGGGCGACCCGCCGCTGGAGGTCACCTGCGGCGGCATCATCAGTCTGATCAGGCTGAACGCGGCGCGGATGGTCAATCTCGCGCCCGCGGTGATCGCGGCCGAGCCGGGGCGCCGAACGCTCCTCGACTTGCCGTGCTGCGCCGCCGGCGTGCTGGGCGCCAGAGCCTTCTTCTGACGGCCTTCGCGGGCACAAGCCGCGCCGTTCATGCGTTGCTCTCCGGGAGAGGGAGCGGTGATCGGCATGCCCCGGCGCAACACACCCAGACCTGAGCCGAGCGTCGCGTTGCTCGCGCCCGAAACGCTTATGCTGGGTTATGGCTTCGACCCGACGCTGTCGGAGGGCGCGGTGAAGACGCCGATCTTTCTGACGTCGACTTTCACCTACAAAACCTGCGCGGAGGGCAAACAGCTCTTCGACTACATGAGCGGGCGGGCGCCGACGCCGCCCGGCGTGCAGCCGGGCCTGATCTACACCCGCTTCAACAATCCCAACCTGCAGATCGTCGAGGAGCGGCTGGCGGTGCTGGAGAAGGCCGACGCCTGCGCGGTCTTTTCCAGCGGCATGGCGGCGATCATGACCGCCCTGTTGGCGGTGGCGATACCGGGCGAGGTGGTGCTGCGCAGCCGGCCGCTCTACGGCGGCACTGAGACGCTGTTCGACAGCCTGCTGGCCAGCCTGGGGATCAGAAGCGTCAGCTTCCATGACGGCGTCGACCCCACCGCCGTCCACGCTGCGGCCGAGCAGGCCCAGGCGCTCGGGCGGCTGGCGGCGATCTTCGTCGAGACCCCCGCCAACCCGACCAACGACGTCGTCGATCTGCGGCTCATCGCCGAGGTCGCCGAGGCCTCGGGAGAGCGCCAGGCAGGACGGCCGTTCGTCGTCGTCGACAACACTCTGCTGGGTCCGCTGCACCAGGCGCCGCTGGCGCACGGGGCCGACGCCGTCGTCTATTCGCTGACCAAGTACGTCGGCGGCCACAGCGACCTGATCGCCGGCGCGGTGCTGGGGCCCGCGGCGCTTATGAAGAAGGTGCGTTCGCTGCGCAATGTGGTCGGCAACCAGCTGGACGTGCATAGCGCCTGGATGCTGACCCGCTCGCTGGAGACCTTGCGGCTGCGGATGGACCAGGCGTTCGCCAACGCCAAGGCGGTGGCCGCGTGGCTCGCCAAGCACCCGCGTGTGGAGCAGCTCTTCTATCTGGGCGCCCTGGCGGAAGGCTCCCCGGCCGCGCAGGTCGTCGCGCGCCAATGCAGCGCCCACGGGGCGACCTTCTCCTTCGTCGTCCGCGGCGGCCAGGACGCCGCCTTCCGCGTGCTCGACCATCTGAAGGTGTTCAAGCTCGCGGTCAGCCTGGGCGGCACGGAGTCGCTGGCCTGCCATCCGGCCAGCACCACCCATTCCGGCGTGCCAGAAGCCGAGCGGAAGGCGCTCGGCGTCAGCGAGGGCATGGTCAGGCTGTCGATCGGGCTGGAGGCGCCCAACGACCTGATCGCAGACCTTGAAGCGGCGCTGGCCAGCCTGGAGCGCTGAGCCTGGGCCTCACGCGGCCTGCCGCACCACCGAGGGATGGTCGGCCGGGGCCCGCGCGGCTGCGGAGTTGCGCGGAACTTCCGATGTCCAGCAGCGCAGGCTGACCGTCATCAGCACGACCATGAAGGTCCCGAAGGCGGCGAGGACCAGCAGCAGGTAAGGGTGCATTGCGAACTCTCCATGTGAGGAGAGCTTCGCGCGCCGATGAAGTTCGAGAAATTCGGGGTCGATGCTTAAGTAAGACTACGGAGGACCGTCGCTCAGAAGCCGGCCAGAAGGGCGATGCGGGCCAGTTCCGACAGGCCCCTCGCGTGAGTTTTGCTCATGACGTTGGCGCGGTAGACCTCGACGGTGCGTGGGCTGATGCCGAGGTCGCGGGCGATGACCTTGTTCATCTTGCCGGCGATGACGCCGCGCAGCACGTCGGTCTCGCGCGGCGAGAGGCCCGCCAGCACCTCCTCGAATCGCCGGCGCTCGTCGCCGCGCCCGGCGCGTTCGGCCTGCAGGTCCAGCGCGGCGTGGATGGATTGCAGCAGCACCTCGTTGTCGAACGGCTTTTCGATGAAGTCGACGCCGCCGGCGCGCATCGCCTCGACCGCCATCGGCACGTCGGCATGGCCGGTGATCATCACGATCGGCAGGTGGATCTGGCGGGCTTTGAGTTTGCGCACCAGGTCGAGGCCGTTGATCTCCGGCATGCGCATGTCGGTCACGACGCATCCGCCGCGAACCGCGTCCGCGGCCTGCAGGAACTCGACGGCGGAGGCGTACGTCTTCGCGCGGAGGTCGTTCATCTCCAGCACGAAGCTCAGGGAATCGCGGACTGCCTCGTCGTCGTCGATGAGATGCACGTCCACCTCATCCATCTGCGGCGCTCCTCTGTCAGGCGGCGAGCTCCTCCAGCGCCGTCCACTTGCGGATCTGGAAGCTGCGGGTGGAGGGGAACGCGACGATCGCTTCGCTCTGCAACTGGGTCAGCATGCGCGAGACGGTCTCGATGGTGAGGCCCAGATAGTCCGCCATGTCCTGGCGCCCCATGGGCAGGCTGCACGCCTCGTCCGACGACCGCTGCGCCACGGCCATGAGGAAGGCGCCGACGCGCTCGCGCGCCGTCTTGCGGCCCAGCATCACGACGTGGTCCTGCAGGCGCTCCATCTCCTGCTGAGTGGCGGCCAGGATCGCGCGATCGAGCTCGGCGTCGCCGGCGAAGGCCCGCACGGCGCCGCGGCGCACGACGAGGATTTCGCAGTCGGCCAGGGCTTCGGCGCCGAAGCGGTGCAACGGCCCAGGCTCGAGGCCGAACAGGTCGCCCGCGTAGTAGAAGTCGCCGACCTGACGCCGCCCGTCCGCCGTCAGGCGGCTGGTGCGAACCACGCCGCGCACGACTTGGAACAGCAGCTCCACCTCGTCGTCCTGCGCATAGATCTCAGCGTTGCGGTCGTAGGTCATCCGTACGCCGAGCTCGCGAAGCGCGTCGGCGAGGACGCTGGGAGCGCGCTCGCGCCGGGGATAATCGAGGGGACAGGCGAAGACCATCAGAAGGCTCCGTGTCGTACACTCGACGGATAGGCCTGACCGCCCGCCCTGAACATTTGGGAGCTTCCCCTACGTATTAGCCCGGAGATGCGAAGAGGGTGTGATGGCGCACGTTGCGGACTGAGTGGGGAAGGAGGTTCGCAATGCCGAGCAGCAAGCCGCTCGATCCCGCAGCGCTTATGGCCCTGGTCACGCGGGTCCTTGACGAGAACCGCACGATGACGGTCGCGACGCTGCGCCCCGACGGCTGGCCGCAGGCCACGGTCGTCGGCTTCGTCCACGAGGAGTTGGCGCTCTATTTCGTGGTCGCGCGGACCAGCCAGAAGCTGGCCAATCTGCAGCACGATCCACGCACCTCGATCGCGATCGGCGGCGCCGCAGGCCCCGGCGGCGAAATTCGCGGCCTCTCCATGGCGGCGCGAGTCGAGGAGGTCGAGGATCCGGGTGAGATCCAGCGGCTCAACGCCCTGGTCCACGAACGCTACCCGGGCGCCGTGGTCTTCGCGCCGCGCACCAGCAACTGTGCGGTGCTGCGGGCGCGACCGGTCATCCTCAGCCTCGTCGACGAGGCTGAGGGCCTCTCCCAGCCTGTGCTGCTCGAGCTTTCGACCTACACGACGCTGAAGCGCGTCGCGCCTTAACGATTGGGCGTTTGGGGCGAGTGGACGAGACGTCGATCGCTGCAATCCGGTCCAACACTCCAGGTGCCGACGGCCTGAGGACGGCTTTGCACCCACTTGCATTCCGCCGCCCTGTTGATCGACGATGGGCGGCTGCAAGCGGCGAGCCCATGCGCCGCACCGGCCAGGAGGACGCGCGATGCCATACATCGACATCCCAGGACACGAAGATCCGGTCGAAGGCGTCTGGCAGGTTCGTCCCGAACAGGGGGCCGCCGCACTGGCCTGGACCCACGCCAACTGGCGCCACAGCGTGCTCTCTACGCGCGAGCGGGAGGCGGCGCGGCATCGCGTGGCGCAACTGAACGGCTGCCTCACCTGCCAGAGCTGGCGCGTCGACGGTTTCGCCGAGGTCGGGGCCGACGAGGCGTTCTACGACGGGGTCGCCGAAGGCCGCGCCGACCCGCGCTATTCGCGCCGCGAGCAACTCGCCATCGAGCTCGCGGAGCGGTTCTCGCTGAGCTGGACCGACATCGGAGAGGACTTCATGTACGAGCTTCGCCGCCATTACACGGACGAAGAGGTCGTCGACCTGATGCTTTGCATCGCCCAGTACGTGGCGCAGGGGCGGCTGATCCACATCCTGGGGCTCGACGTGGTCTGCCCGACCGCGCCGTCGGCGCTCGCCGTCGCGCGCTGAACTAGGCGGCGAGCCGGGCCCGCATGGTCGCCAGCGCGCTCAGGAGGGCGTTGACCTCCATGGCGTGCTCGGCGGTCTTGATCAGCCGGTCGATGTCGTCCGGCTCGGGCGTGGCGAACGACGAGGGCGTCCAGGCGCCGTCGGGCGATTGGCGGGCGATGAACCACTCGCCCATCCGCATCAGCCAGGGCGCGTAGTCGACCGATGGGTCGGCGCATTGCAGGGCGGCCGCGCCCCAGCCGAACTTGCAGATCTGCACCTGCTGCGGGTCGTCGAACTGGGCCGGCGTGCCGTTGATGTTGAGCTGCAACAGGCGGTGGCCCAGCCGCAGCGCCTCGCCGTCGTTGTGCTGCAGGCCGTAGCCGGCGAGGAACACCGCCGACATGCCCGGCATGTAGTAGGTCTGGCGCGGCTTGCTGAAGTCGGTGATCGCAGCCCATGCGTAGGGCGGCGGCGGATCGGTCAGTAGGGCCGCGCCGTCCCGCATGTTGTAGAGCTTGGCGTTCGGCTCCGGCTGCAGCGCCACCAGGTCGCGGATCCAGCGGTAGACGTTCTCGGCGACGTCATGCTGGCCGGTGACGACCGCGGAGAGGCCGACCTGGGCGGTGCACAACAGGTCGAAGCGCTGGTCCTTCGAGCCGCCCGGGAAGTCGATGGCGATGCCGCCCGTGGCCGGATCCTGGATCTTGCGCAGCGCGCCCATGCAGCGAAGCGCCAGGTCGTAGCGCTCCAGCAGCCAGGCCCCGAGCGCGAAGTGCGCCAGCGGGTAGCTGCCGAGCCGCGCGCCGCCGCCGGTCGAACCGTCGCGGAAGAAGCCGTCGTCGGCGAGCGCGTTGCGCTCCGCCCAGCCCAGCACGGCGGATCCGACGTCGGCGCGGCCGCAGACCGCCAGCGCCCAGGGCACGCGCCCCCAACCGTTGCGCTTGTTGGCGCCGACCGGTTCGCCGTCGGCCGCTACGTGATCGACGACCCATTGGGCGCCGCGGTCGCGGGCGCGGCGCACACGCACGATCAGGTCGTCGAGCGCCTCAATATCGTCCGCCACGCCTACCTCCGCGAAAAACTTGTCGCGCCGACGATGGCGCCTGGCGGCGCGGCGCGCGAGGGGTTTCGTGGCGCAGCTTGGCGCTCGGCGGCCGGCTCGATACACGAGGGCAAAAGGGGAGTGACGAATGATGACCGACGGCGGAGCGGTGAGGATCGATCCCGCGGCGTTCGAAGCCTGCGCCCGCGACGACCGCGAGCTCGCCTATCGGCTGCGCGGCTTTACGGCCACCCTTCGACTGCCATTCACTGAGCCTGCGCTCGACGTAATGTTCGAGGAGGGGCGGGTGGTCGCGGTCCAGCTGGCCGGCGGCGGCGCGGCGCTGCAGTACCAAGGCGCGGACGCCTTCTGGCGCGGCTTCTTCCAGAAGGATCCGCGTCGCCCCGGCTACGAGAGCATGGCCATGGGGATCGCCCTGGGCGTGCGGGTGACCGGCGCCGACGCCGCCACGGTCGCCAGCTACTATGGCGGCTTCTCCCGGCTGCTCGACGTGGCGCGCAACACGGTGCTCGGCGGTGATCAGGCGGTGCAGGTCGCCGACGGCCATCCGTTCCGCGGCACCGACACCGCGGTCGGCCGCTACGCCTATGTCACCGTCGAGAGGGTGGAGGCGCGGATCTTCTACGAGGAAGCCGGCACGGGTGACATTCCGCTGCTGCTGCAGCACACCGCCGGCGGCGACTCTCGGCAGTACCGCCACATCCTGGCCGATCCCGAGGTGCAGAAGCGCTTCCGCATCATCGCCTACGACCTGCCCTATCACGGCCGCTCGCTGCCGCCGTTCGGGGTGAACTGGTGGGCGCAGGACTACAAGCCCAATAAGCACTCGCTGATGAGCTGGGTGGTCGGGATCGCCGATGCGCTGAAGCTGGACCGGCCGGTGTTCATGGGTTGCTCTGTCGGCGGCAATCTGGCGCTCGACCTGGCCGCGCATCACGGCGACCGATTCAGCGCCTTCATCGCCCTGAACGGCTGGTACGCGGGGCCGGCGGCCGACGACGCGGTCAACGACAAGTTCCGTCATCCGCGGCTGTCGTCGGATCACTACGCGGCGCGCTGCCTCGGCATCACCGGGCCGTTCGCGCCGGAGGCCTTCCGGCAGGAGGTCTACTGGAACTACCGATCCAATGCGCCCGGCGTGTACGCCGGCGACAACGACTACTTCGTCAGCGATCACGACCTGTCGAAGGACGGCCACCTAATCGACGCCGCCAAGACGCCCGTCTATCTGCTGGTCGGCGAATACGACCCCGCGGCCGTCAACGAGACCCACGGCGGCCCGGCGGCTGCACGCAACATCCCCGGGCTCGAATTCCGCATCATGAAGGGGCTCAGCCACTTCGCGCCGACCGACGACCCGCTCGCCTTCCGCCGCGAGTTGCTGCCCGTCGCCGACGAGATTCTCGCGCGCCTCCAGGAGGGCCGGGCGTAGCGCGCTACATGTTTCGGAAGCGGCCTCGATGAGCGTCGCTCACCGACAGGCGCGACGTCCATGAGCTCGGCGAGCCCCTCGCCGCCGCCGCGTCGCTGCAGAGCGGGCGGCAGATTCGCCGGGTCGGTGCGCGCAGCGTTCTCCTCGCGCAGATATGCCATCAGCGTACGCATGTAATGCGCGGCCCGGACGCCGTCTCCCGCGAGGACGGCGTCCACTACGCGCACGCGATGGCGCGCCGCGATCGGCACGAGCGGGGATATGCACGTCATGTCCCGCAAGGGCGACACGACCTCGTTGATCGCCTCCACCACGCCGTTTATGCACACCTCGAGCAGGACATTCCCACTGAGCCTGGCCATGAAGGGAATGCTGTCGGCGTGGAGCGCCCAGGTTTCGAACACGTTCTCGGGCGGCCGGGCGAACTGAGCGGCGTGGGCGTGAGGTAGGAGGCGATCGCGCTCGCCGAGGCGCTGGGGCGGGGGCCGAGCGCCAGGACGCGCCGCTATGGCCGCGCCGCGCGGTGACCACGCCGTCGATCTCGAGCAGTCTCAGCGCCTCGCGAAGGCCGGCGCGCCCCACCTTGTAGCGATCCAGGAAGTCGTCGAACGAGCCAAGGTAAGTCCCGTGCGGGTAATGCCCGAAGTCACGTTGGATCTGTGTTAGCACTTATTCCAAACCGTCACGAACGACGGGGGAGGATCGCGATGGACCTGGGCCTGAGGGGAAAGCGCGCGCTGGTGACCGGCAGCACCAGCGGCATCGGCGAGGGGATCGCGAAGGGGCTGGCCCGAGAGGGCGTTTCGGTCGTCGTGACGGGCCGCAACCAGGAGAATGCCGACCGCGTCGTGCGTGAGATCTCCGAATACGGCCACGCCGTGGCTGTCATGGGCGCGCTGGACACCGACGGGGGCGCAGCCGGCGTCGCCAACGGCGCCGTCGCCGCGCTGGGCGGCATCGACATCCTGGTCAATAACGCCTCCGGCCTGGGCGCCGGCGGCTGGGACAATCTAACCCCCGACGCGTGGCTCGATCGGATGAACTCGAGCCTGGTGTCGATGGTGCGGATGATCCGCCTGCTGGCGCCGGCGATGAAGGAGCGCGGCTGGGGGCGGCTGATCCAGATGGCCAGCACCGGCGGCAGCTTCTCTGGCCCCGACTATGCCGACTATTCCGCCGCCAAGGCCGGCGTGATGTCGCTGTCGATGGCGGCTTCGCGACAATACGCGCCATTCGGCGTCACCTCGAACGCCATCGGCTGCGGCACCTTCAGGAGCCCGCCGATCGAGGAGGGCATGATCAAGGTCGCCGCCGAGCGCATCAAGGCCAGCCCAGAGGAGGCTGAGCGTTGGCTGGCTACGGAAGGGTTTCTGCCGGGGTTCTCTCACCCGGGCTCGATGGGCAACCACCTGCATCGCTTCGGCCGCATGGAGGAGATGGCGAACGTCATCTGCTTCCTGGCCAGCGAGCGGTCGACTTTCGTGACCGGGGCGGTCATCCGCGTCGATGGCGGACAGGCGCCTGTCTACAACCCGTAACGGCTACCCGGCGCGCTCGCCGAAGGTGCAAATCCCCTCACAGTTCGGACAAGCCTCGATGTCGGAGCGATACGGAAGTCCGCATGCGCAGCACCGCGCCGGCGCCGAGCTTCAAGGTCGTGCCTTTCACGGAAGTGCGCCAGCACTTGCCGGCCGACACCCCGACGGTGTCGCCGAAGAGCGCGACGCGGCGCTGCGCCTGCGCCGCACCGGGGCGCAGATGCGCCGGCAGTGGTAGCCAAGGTTGCATTCGCTTAGCCGGCGCGGCTCAGCCGCGTTCGGCCCGACAAAGCTCGATCATCGCGAGAAACGCCAGCGCGCGGTCGCGCGCCGCCACGTGCGCCGCCACGGCCCGGACGCGTGGCAGCGTGTCCGCCGCTATGCTGCGGTGAATGCGGTAGTGCGCCGCCGTTTGCTTGAGCAGCGGGGCTCCAGGAAGTCGCCTAACGAACCGAGATAGGCGCCGCGAGGGTAATGGCCGAAGTCGCGCTCGATCTGTTCCGACAGGCGCTCGGCGAGCTTCATCCACGTCCTGCTTTCACCTCGCGGCGGCGCGATGCCGTGTTTCTCGCCTGAAACCTTTGCCGTGCTCCAGGCGCCCGCGGCGGTCACGCCAACACATAGCTATGGCGACTCGCGAGTGGCGCGATGAGAGTTTGCACGCTCGCGAGGCGCCCTGCCGGCGCGGCGCTGTCGGTGAGATGCAGATGAACGACGACGTCCGGCCCTTTCAGATCGCGGTTTCAGACGAGGCGCTCGACGACCTGCGGCGACGTCTCGCCCAGTCGCGCTTCCCGGTAGCGCCCAAGTCGGATCCCTGGCGCTTCGGCGCCGAGGACAGCTTCATGCGTGAGATCGTCGAGTACTGGCGCGACGGCTACGACTGGCGCCCCTGGGAAGCTCGACTCAACAGCTTCGGCAGCCGAATGATGCGAGTGAACGGCCTCGACGTGCACTTCCTCTTCGAGCAGGGCTCCGGCCCCAATCCGCTGCCGGTGATCGTCAGCCACGGTTGGCCGAGCTCCATCGCGGAGTTTCTCGACCTGATCGAGCGGCTGGCGCATCCGGAACGGTTCGGCGGCGACGTCGCCGACGCGCTGACGGTGGTCGTCCCCAGCCTGCCGGGCTTCGGCTTCTCTCAGGCCCCGCCGGCGCCGTTCGACGATCGCCGTCGCGTGGCCGAGATGTGGACGCAGCTGATGGCGCAACTGGGCTACGAGCGTTACGGCGCGGCCGGCGGCGACTTGGGGGGCTCAGTCTCGGGTTGGATGGCTTACGACGACCCGAAGGTGGTCGCAGTCCACATGAACATGCAGACTCTGTTCCCGAACGACGCCGACATCGCCGCCGAGCCGCTGAGCGCGGCCGAGGCCGCCTGGCTTGCGGAGGCAGGCCGCCAGACGCACCGCGAGGTCGGCTATCTTGTCCAGCAGGGCACCAAGCCGCAGACGTTGGCTTACGGGCTGGCGGATTCGCCGCTCGGCCAGGCCGCCTGGATCCTCGAAAAGTTCAAGGTCTGGACCAATCCGCAGGGCGATGCACCGCCGCCCTATGACCGCGACCTGATGCTCACCAACGTCATGCTGTACTGGCTGACCAACAGCGCCGCGACGGCGAGCTGGTACTACGTCAGCATGTTCGAGGGCCGCGGATTCTGGATGGAGCCGGGCGGCCGGGTCACCACGCCGGCCGGTTTCTGCTTCTTCCCGGGGGACACGCTGCGGGCGCGGCCGCCGATCGAGCACAGCCGCCGCACCTTCAGCAACATCGTGCGTTGGGAGAACGCCGACGACGGCGGGCACTTCCCGGCGATGCAGTACCCGGAGGTGCTCGCCAGGCATCTGCTGGAATTTTTCCGCCCCTATCACTAGCGCTCCTGGCGGTGTTCGCGGTCGGCTCGCGGAAGGGCTTCGCCGCCGAGACGGCCTAGACGCGCTCGACCGCCATGGCGATGCCTTCGCCGCCGCCGATACAGAGCGAGGCCACGCCCTTCCTTTCGTCGCGGGCTTCCAGCGCCGCGAGCAGGGTGGCCAGCACCCGCGCGCCGGAGGCGCCGATCGGATGGCCGAGCGCGCAGGCTCCGCCGTTCACGTTCAGCTTCTCCGCCGGGATGTCGAGCTCGGCCTGGGCGATCATGGCGACGACGGCGAAGGCTTCGTTGACCTCGTAGAGATCGACTTCGTCGGCGCTCCAGCCGGCGCGGGCGAGGGCCTTGCGGATCGCCGGCCCCGGCGCGCTGGTGAAGCGGCCTGGCTCCCGGGCGTGGGCGGCGTGGCCGGCGATCCGCGCGACGACCGTAAGGCCGAGCTTCCCGGCGACCGACGCTCGCGTCAGAACCAGCGCGGCGGCGCCGTCGGAGATCGACGAGGCGTTGGCGGCGGTGATCGTGCCGTCCTTGGCGAAGGCAGGCTTCAGCTTGGGGATCTTGGCGGGATCGGCCTTGCCCGGCTGTTCGTCGATTGCGACGGTTTCGGAGCCGCTGCGGGTCGTCACCGCGACCGGCGTGATCTCCTTGGCGAACGCGCCGCTTTCGATCGCCGCCTTGGCGCGGGTGAGGCTGCGGATGGCGTACTCATCCTGCGCCTCGCGGGTGAACTGGTATTCCCGGGCGGCCTCTTCGGCGAAAGCGCCCATCAGGCGGCCGGGCTCGTAGGCATCCTCCAGGCCGTCGAGGTACATGCTGTCGGAGGCCGTGTCGTGGCCGATGCGGGCGCCGGAGCGGTGCCGGGCGAGCAGATAGGGCGCGTTCGACATGCTCTCCATGCCGCCGGCGACGATGACGTCCGCGGTTCCGGCGGCGAGCGCGTCGTGCGCCATCGCCACCGCCTGCAGGCCGGAGCCGCACATCTTGTTGACGGTGGCCGCCTCGACGCTCAGCGGCAGGCCCGCGCCCAGCGCCGCCTGGCGCGCCGGCGCCTGGCCAAGGCCCGCGGCGAGCACGCAGCCCATGACGATCTGGTCGACCGCGTCAGGCGCGATCCCGGCCCGCTCCACCGCCGCCTTCACGGCCACCGATCCGAGCGTGGTGGCCTTTACAGAGGAGAGCGCGCCCATGAAACCGCCCATCGGCGTGCGTGCGTAGGCGGCGATGACCACGGGGTCGGGGGCGGCGCTCATGGGAGTCCTCGGAACGGAAAACAGACCAAGTCTACCTATGCGCCGTCACGCGCGGCTTCAACGTTCCCGGCCGAGGTCGAGGGCGAAGGGAGTTCCGAGCAGGGTGTCGCAACCGCGGCCGATCGCGGCGACCGCGGCGCTCATTCGTCCCTGCCGGCCCAGCGCGACGTCGGCGAGCGCGACGATCAGCAGGTTGGGCGTGGCGCTCGGGGCGGCGTCGCGCAGCCGGCTCGCCAGGGCGATCTCGGCGAGATCTGGGCGCTTGGCGCAGGCGATCGTGAAGGCTGCGGCGGTCGAGCGGCTGACGCCGGCCCAGCAGTGGACCAGCAGCGGCCGCTCGCCGGTCCAGTCGCAGGCGAAGGCCAGCAGCTGTTCAACGTGCTCCGCAGCGGGCGAGGTGAAGCCGTCGGTCGGCTTGGCGATGTCGTGCGAGGCAAGCCGCAGGCGTTGCATCTCTGCAGACGGCTCCGGCCAGTCGGCGGGAGGCGAAAGCCAGCTCACCAGATGCGAGGGTCGGTGGGCCGCGCAGAGGGTCGCCACCTGCTCCAGCGGGCCGACCAGGATCTTCATGGCAGGGCGAGCCCGACCGCGGCGGCGACGGCGACCAGGAAGGCCGTCTCGAAGGCCTGCTCCACGGCGCCCAGCACGTCGCCGGTGTAGCCGCCGATCAGGTTCTTCGCCGCCAGCGCCGGCCAGAACGCGGCGAAGGCGCCGAACACCACGCCCGACACGGCGACCCGCGGCGGCAGGAGGGCCAACGGCGCGGCGCCGATGACGATGGCGATCGCGACTTCGTAGCCGCGAACGCCGCGCCAGACCGACGTGAGGCGAGATTTTGCGGGATCTGAGGCGTAGGGCAGGGTGACCATGGCGATCACCGCAGCCGCGCGAGCGAGCCCGTGGGCGGCGCACAGCGCGCCGGCCGCCAGCAGCGGCGAATGCAGTTCCGTAAGCGCGCCGATGCGGAACGACAGCGCCAGGAACAACGCGACGGCGCCGTAGGTCCCGATGCGGCTGTCCTTCATGATCGCCAGCCGCTGCTCGACCGTATGCCCGCCTGCCAGGCCGTCGACGCTGTCGGCCAGGCCGTCCTCGTGGAAGGCGCCGGTCAGCAGCACGGCGACGCCGACCGCCAGGATCGCCGGCAGCAGGGTCGCGGCCGGCAGCGCCAGGCGGGCGAAGGCGAAGACGCCGGCGGCGATGACGCCGACCGTCAGTCCGGCCAGAGGGAAGTAGCGCGCCGAGCGCGCCAGGGCTTCCTCGCTCCACGCCTTGGGCGAGGGGGCGGGCAATCGGGTGAGCAGCTGAATGGCGCAACCCATCCGCGTCAGTTCGCGAGCGATCATGTCGCGCTTTCCAGCACCTCGGCCAAGGACGCGACCTCGTTCAACATATTTGCGGCCGCGCGCAAGATGGGAAAGGCCAGCACCGCGCCGGTCCCTTCGCCGAGCCGCATGCCGAGGTGCAGCAGCGCCGCCGCTTCCATGCGCTGCAGCATCAGGGCGTGGCCGCGCTCGGCGGAGGCGTGGGCGAAGACGCAGAAGTCCCTCAGTTCGGGCCGCATCCGGAGGGCGACAAGCGCCGCTGCGCTGGCGATGAAGCCGTCCACAACCACGACCCGCCGCGCCTGCGCCGCCGCCAGCGCGGCTCCGGCCATGGCGGCGATCTCCAGGCCGCCGAACTGGCGCAACACCTCGAACGGCTCGGTCGCGTCGCAGCGCCGGGCCGCCGTCTCCAGCGCGCGGGTCTTGCGCGCCAGGCCCGCGGAGTCGTGGCCGGCGCCCGCGCCGATCGCTTCGTCGAGCGGCGCCGGCCCCAGGCGGTGCAGCAGCAGGCTGGCCGCGGCGCTGTTGCCGATGCCCATCTCGCCGAGAGCGATCAGATCGGCGCCTGCGGCCACCGCGCGGTCGACCGCCGCTGCGCCCACGTCGAGCGCTGCGGCGCATTCCTGTTTGCTCATCGCCGGTTCGCGGGCGGCGTTGGCGGTTCCGGCGCGGACCTTGGCGCAGACGAGCCCGGCTCGCGGCGCGAGTTGGCTGGCGACGCCGACGTCGATCACCTCGATCCGGGCGCCGGCCGCCTTGGCGAGCGCATTGACGCTGGCGCGCCCGTCGAGGATCAACTGCACCATCGCCGTGGTCACCGCGCTCGGATAGCTGGAGACGCCCTCGGCGGTCAGCCCGTGGTCGCCGGCGAACAGCAGCACGACCGCGTCGTCGGCGCGTGGATCGCGGCGTCCCTGCACCGCGCCCATCTGGACGGCGAGGTCCTCCAATCGGCCGAGCGCGCCTGGCGGCTTGGCCTTGCCGTCGACGGTGCGACGCAGCTCCGCGCCCAGCTCGGCGTCGAGCGTCGGCAGGAGCGGGGGCGTCCAAAGGGTCAGAGCCGCCATGCGAGCCCTCCGATGGCGAGGAAGATCCACAGCAGGGCGCAGCCCCGGCGGTAGAGGACGAGGCCGCGGGCGAGATCGGCGGTGTCGGGCTTGGGACCGTGGCCGAAGCTCGGGCGGAAGGTCGCGACGCCGTCGTAGCTGACGGCGCCGCCGAGGCTGCGGCCGAGCGCGCCGGCCATGGCGGCCTCTGGCCAGCCGGCGTTGGGAGACACGTGGTGTGGGGCGTCGCGGAGCATGGTGCGCAGGCCGCGCCCGGCGCCCATGGCGATCAGCAGGCCAGCCAGACGCGCGGGGATCAGGTTCATCAGGTCATCGGTCCGCGCCGATGCCCAGCCGAAGTCGCGCCAGCGCGGCTCCTTATGGCCGATCAGGCTGTCGGCGGTGTTGACCGCCTTGTAGGCGAAGAGGCCCGGAAGGCCGGCGACGGCCAGCCAGAAGGCGGGAGCGACGACCGCGTCGTTGAAGCTCTCGGCCAGGCTTTCCAGCGCTGCGGCGGCGACGCCGCATTCGTCCAGGGTGTCGGTATCGCGGCCGACGATGCGGGCCACCGCTTCGCGCGCTGCGGGCAGATCGCCGCGGTCCAGGGCGCGGCCGACGTCCGCCACGTGCTGGTGCAGGCTGCGTTGCGCCAGGCCGACCGAGGCGGCGAGCGTGAACAGCAGGGCCCCGCCCGGCAGCGTGAGGCTCAGGCGCTGCAGGGCCAGGCCCGCGGCCGTAGCTCCGCCCGCGACCAACGTCAGGGTCAGGACCCCGAGCCCCCGGCGCGCCTTGGCCGAGCGGCTAGGGTCGTTCCAGCGCCGCTCCAGCGTCTCGATCGCCCGGCCTATCCAGACGACCGGGTGCGGCGCCCGGTGATGCAGCCAATCCGGATAGCCCAGCGCCGCTTCGACGCCCAGAGCCGTCAGCGCGCGCCAGGGCGAGGGCCAGGCTACGAGCGCCAGCTCAGCCACCACGGCGACCGACCAACTCGAGCGTCAGACCGTGCGCGCCGCGGGTCATCCGCGTCTCGATTCCATAGGCCTGCCGCAGCACGTCGGGAGACAGCGCCTCGGCGGCCGGCCCATCGGCGAGCAGGCGGCCGCCAGCCAGCACGATCGCCCGGTCGGCGACGCGCAGCGCCATCGGCAGGTCGTGCAGGGTGACGACGACCCCGTGGCCCTCGTCGTGCGCTAGGCGGCGGAAGAGGTCGCACGCGTCGAGCTGGTGACCGGGGTCGAGGCCGGTCAGCGGCTCGTCGGCCAATAGCCATTCCGGCTCGCCGGCGAGCGCGCGCGCCAGCAACACACGGCCGCGCTCGCCGCCGGAAAGGGTGTCGACCGCGCGCCCGGCCAGCGCGTCCACGCCGGTCAACGTCATCGCCCGCGCGACCGCCGCTCGGCCTTCGTCGCCCGCGCCGCCGCCGCCGGTGAACGGGATTCGGCCAAGACCGACGAGCGTCTCGACGTCCACCGGCCAGGCCACTTCCGGCGTCTGTGGAAGGAAGCCGATGCGCTGCGCGCGGCGGCGCGACGCGAGGACCAGCACGTCGGCGTCGCCCAGTCGCACCTCGCCGGCGTCGGCGCGGCGCAGCCCAGCCAGGCAGCGCAGCAGAGTCGACTTGCCGGCGCCGTTCGGCCCCAGGATGCAGGCCACCTCGCCGGGCCTAAGGTCGAGCGACAGCCCCTCCAGCACGGCGCGGCCGCCCAGCCGAACGGCGAGGTTCGTGGCCGACAACGTCTCGTTCACGCGAGCCTCCGGCGCATGCGGATCAAGAGCCACAGGAAGAACGGCCCGCCGACGGCGGCCATGGCGATGCTCAGCTTCACCTCGGCGGCCGACGGCGTCAGCCGCACCACGATGTCCGACGCCAGCACGATGGCTGCCGCGGCGAGCGCGGCGGGGATCAGCAGGGTGCTTGGCCGGGAGCCGACCAGCGGCCGCATGAGGTGTGGCGCGACGAGGCCGACGAAGCCGATCACGCCGGTGACCGCGACGCTGCCCCCGACGGCCAGCGCCATGGCCGTCACCAGGATCAGGCGCGTGCGGGAGAGGTCGACGCCGAGCGAGGCGGCGCCGGTTTCGCCGAGCGTCAGCGCGTCGAGGCTGCGGCCGATGAAGAGCAGCAGTCCGACGCCGGCGAGGATGAAGGGCGTGGCGAGGCGCACCTCCTCGATGCTGCGGTCGGCGAGCGAACCCAGCAGCCAGTTGACGATCTCGTTCACCGCCCAGGGCGTGGGGGCGAGGTTGAGCGCCAGGGCGGTGCCGGCGGTGGCCATGGTCTGTAGCGCCATGCCGGCGAGGATGAAACTCACCATGCTGGAGCTGCGGCCCGACAGCAGCAGTAGCAGGACCACGCCCGCCGCAGCCCCCGCCATCGCCATCGCCGGCAGCAGCCACGGCGAGGCGACCGCCATGCCGAAGTAGAGGCTGAGCACAGCGCCCACCGCCGCCATGCCGGACACGCCGAGGATGCCTGGGTCGGCCATCGGATTGCGGGTGTAGCCCTGGAGGGCCGCGCCGGTGGCGCCGAGCGCTGCGCCCACCAGCACGCCCAGCAGGGTGCGTGGGACGCGCAGCTCGAAGATGATCGCCCAGCGCGGATCGGCGCCCCAGGAGGTCCAGGCGCTCCACGGCACCCAGACCCGGCCGGCCATCAGCGACAGTCCGGCGAGCACGGCCACCAGCAGCGCCAGGCCTGCGATCAGCACCGGATAGCCGGGCCGCTTCACGCGCTGACCTCCACGCGGCGGCGCGCGGCGGCCAGCCTGGTCGCCGCCTCTACGAGGTTCGGACCGCCGCAGTACATTAGCCGCTCCGGAAAGGTGACGACGCGCATCTTCGACCCGACCGCCGTCAGCGCGGGATGGGTCATCACCCGGTCGCTCCAGCCGGGCTGGCCCGGATGCGGCACGCCGCGCAGCAGCACCTGCGGCGGGTCGGCGACGACGTTCTCCAGCGGCACGTTGCCGGTCTGGGTGATGCCATAGCGGACGATGGCGTTCGTGAAGCCGGTGCGCCGTAACAGCTCGTCCATCAGGGTGCCGGGTCCGGAGGAGAAGCCGTTCCGCTGGTAGACCAGGGCGCTGATGGGCCGCGCGCCGGGCGGCGGGGCGGCGGCGGCGAGGGCCGCCTCAACGCGGGCGATGGCGACGCGCGCCTGCGGCTCGCGGCCCAACGCGGCGGCGACGTCGAGCATCTGGGCGAAGGATTCGGCGATGCTGTCGGGCGTCTTGAACAACAGGATGCGGATGCCCAACCGTTGCAGCGCATTGCGGGTGGCGAGCGATGAGTGGCGGCTGGCCAGCACGAGGTCGGGCGCCAGCGCCATCACCTCTTCGGCGGACTCGTAGACGAAGGGATAGCGACGGGCGACGGCGAGCGGCACGCTCGAGGAATCTTCGATCTGCGAGAAATGGCTCAACGCGGCGATTTGCGACGGGTCGGCCAGCGTCACCAGGTTGGCGTCGAGGCAGGGGTTGAGCGAGACCACCCGCTTGGCCGGGGCGCGAGCGGCGCCGGCCAAGCCCAGCGCCGCGGCGCCGGCGATCGCAGCTCGGCGCGATGGGACCATCAGAAGTCGATCCCGCGCTGGGCCTTGAAGCCCTGCTCAAAGGGATGCCGCACCAGCGTCATCTCGGTCACCAAGTCGGCGACCGCCAGCAGTTCCGGCCTGGCGTCGCGGCCGGTGACGCAGACATGCTTCTCCCGCGGCCGGGCGGTGAGGCCCTTCACCACCTCGGCGACGTCGAGATAGCCGTAGCGCAGGGCGATGTTCAGCTCGTCGAGCACCACCAGATGCAGCGAAGGGTCCTGCAGCATCTCCAGCGATGCTGCCCAGGCGCTCTGGGCGGCGGCGACGTCACGCACCCTATCCTGCACGTCCCAGGTAAAGCCCTCGCCCATCACCCGGTAGGCGACCTGGTCGGGGAAGCGGGCGAAGAACTGGCGCTCGCCGGTCACCCACTTGCCTTTGATGTACTGCACCACGCCCACCCGATAGCCCCAGCCAAGCGCACGGGCGATCATGCCGAAAGCGGCGCTCGACTTGCCCTTGCCGTTTCCGGTGTGAACCATCAGCAGGCCGTGGCCCTCGCGCTTGCTGGCGACGAGGGCGTCCTGCTCGGCCTTGCGCGCCCGCATGGCCTCGGCGTGCGCGTCGTTCTCGGCGTCGGTCATGCGAGGCCTCCCAGGGCGGCGGAAAGCCTGTGAAAGTCGGCGGGACGTCCAGGCAGGCCGAACCGCAGGCGGGATGTACCGACGAACGGGCGGCAGAGCACGCCGGCCTGGGCGAGGCGCTCGAAGATACGCGTCGCGGCGGGCGCCTCAACCAGCCGGAAGAGATCGGTCCCGCCTGCGGGGGCCAGTCCCGCAGCCGCCAGCGTACGGTCGAGCTTGGCGGCGTCGCGGGCGAGGCGGCGGCGGGTCCGCTGCGCCCACCCGCGGTCGGCGTAGGCTTCGAGACCGGCCGCGAGCGCGCCGGCGGCGATCGGCCAATCCCCCAGCATCGCGCGCATGGCCGCGATCAATTCGGGATCGGCGATGACGAAGCCCAACCTGACGCCGGGAAGGCCGTAGAACTTGCCGAAGGAGCGCAGCACGACGAGCCGACCGCCGGCCTCGGCCGCCAGGCTGGCGTGCGGCGCCATCTCGACGAAGGCTTCGTCGAACAGGGTCCAACGCGTTTCGGCGGAGCGGCGCAACGCGTCTGGAGCGGTGATCGCGCCGTCCGGATTGTTCGGATTGACGACGACCCAGGCCTCAGCGTCGTCCGTTGTGCGCACGATCTCCGCGCCCGCCGCCCGCCAGCTCTCGGCGTGGCCGCCGTAGGTTTGCGCGGCGATGGCGACCCGCGCGACGCCCAGCAGGCGCGGCAGCAGGCGGATCGCCACGTCGGTTCCAGGAACCGCGCAGACCCGCTCCGCCGGCGCGCCGAACACGCCGGCGGCGAGGGTCTCCAGAGCCTGCACCGCCTCTGGGTCCGGCAGGCGCGCGCGCTCGGCGAGGCTCGGGGGCCGCGCGGGAAAGGGCCTGGGGTTGATTCCGGTGGAGAGATCGAGCCAGGGCTGCGGCGCGTCCGGGAAGGCCGCGCGCGCCGCAGCGATCCGGCCGCCGTGGCGGTGGAACACGTCGAGCGCGGCGGCCGCCGGCATCAGAACTGCGCCCGCACGCCGCCGTAGGCGACGCGGCCTTCCTGGCCGTAGTTGCGGATCGTCTGGTAGCGCTCGTCGAACAGATTCTCGATCCGGCCGTAGACCTCGACCTTGTCGGTGATCGGATAGGCGGCCCGCACGTCCCACGTGACATAGCCCTTCAGCCGGTTGCGGTTGGCCGCATCGTCGAAGCGGTCTCCGGCGTAGTGCAGGGCCACCGCCGTGGTCAACTTCACCGGCCACCGGTACGAGGCCTCCACATTGCCTTCGCGCGTCGGGCGGCGTGGAAGATGGCGATGCAGGTTGGCGCCGGCGGTGCGGTTGCGCGCATCTGTGTAGGTGTAGTTGGCCTGCACCGTGAGCGCCTCGCTGAGGTCGGCTTGACCCGACAACTCGACGCCGCGCGCCTGCGCCTTGCCGATGTTGTCGTAATAGCCGCCCGAGGGATGGGTCGAGCAGAGCGGCGCCGGGCCCGAGAAGCAGGACACGAAGTCGATCAGGTTCTTCGTCCGGCGCTCGAAGTAGGCGAGCGTGACCACGGCGCGGCCGTTGAGGAAACGCTGCTCGACGCCGGCGTCCCAGCCGTTCGCGGTCTCCGGCTGCAGCGCCGCGTTCCCGTACTCGCTGCCCAGTTGGTACAGGCTGGGGGCCTTGAAGCCCTGGCCCCAGCTGGCGCGGACCACGGTGTCGCCGCCGTTCGGCCGCCAGGCGAGCGAGGCCTGGCCGACCGTGTGGCCGCCGAAGTCATCGTGGTCGTCGTGGCGCACCCCGCCGCTGACCGTCAGGCTCGGCACGATGTCGCCGCGGACCTGCAGGTAGAGGCTGTCGATCTGCGCGTCGCGCACCACCGGCGCCAGGCTGAACGAGGAGGCGCTGCGCATGTACGAGTCCTCCCGCTCGGCGCCGAACACCGCGGTCCAGGCTTCGGTCACGTCGAATGTGCCCTGGTACTCGTAACGCTCGGTGTGGCCGAAGCCGCTGAAGCTGACGTCAAAGGCGCCTTGCGAGGGGTCGTGGTTCTTGCGCGAGACCTGCGAGGCCGAGATCGCGAGGCGGTTGTGAAGCCGCCCGTCCAGCAGGTCGAGATTGGCGCCGGCGTAGCCTGCGAGGTTGTCGGTGACGCCCCACTCCTGGTCGTCGCCGAAGCTGAAGGTCGGGGTCGAGAAGCCGTCGAACTGGTTGCGGCCGCGAGTGTAGAGCGAGCGCAGGTCGAGCGAGAGCTCATCGGTCAGCGCGACCTTGGCCGAAGCGCTGGCGCCGAGGTTGCGATAGCCGTCGCGCTCGGTCCCATTGGCGAAAGCGGAGATGCCGTCGGTGGTCAGGTAGCCAGCGCTGGCCCGCCAGGTGACCCGGTCGGATTTTCCACCCACGCCAGCGCGGCCGTACGCCCAGCCGTGCGATCCGCCCTCGGCGGTGACGTCGGCCTCGAACGGCGCAGTCGGCTCGACGGTGATCATGTTTACCACCCCGCCGATGGCCTGGCTGCCCCACAGCACCGACTGCGGCCCGCGCAGCACCTCGACGCGGGCGATGTCGCCGATCAGCAGGTTGGCGAAGTTGAAGCCGCTGTCGGTGGAGGTCGGATCGTTCAGCCGCACCCCGTCGAACAGGATCACGTTCTGGCCGGTCTCCGCGCCGCGGATGTAGAGCTGGGTCGCGCCGCCGGGGCCGCCGTTGCGCGAGAAGCTCACGCCGGGCGTCCGCCCCAAAATGTCGGAGAGGATCGGCGTCTGCTGCGCCTTCAGCTCGGCTGCGGTGTTAACGCTGATCTGCGACCCGATCCGGTCGGCGTGTTCGGGCGAGCGGGTGGCGGTGACCACCACCTCGTCGACCGGAGGAACTTCGGCGGCCGCAGCCAGCGCGAGGGAGGGAAGGCCGACCAGGACGGCGGCGGCGGAGAACAACACTGAACGCTTCATGCGAAGCCCCTTCTGCGAAGGCTGTCGCACCCCGGGCAGCGCGACGCGCCCCCCTGCGTACGCGCAGCCGGACCAACGTCGCCGAACCGGGGTTATCTTCCCGTCCGCCAAGGCCGCCCCGACCTCGCGAATGACGACCGCTCTGGGCAGGTCTCCTGGCTCACGGCTCGATCGTTGGGTCTCGCCTTCCCAGGCTTTGGGGCCCAGTGGCATGTGAGATCCAGCTCGCCGCTTACAGTTGCGGGGTCAGCCCGGGCCTTTCACCCGGTTCCCTTTTGATCCCCTCGCGGGGAACCCATAGCGTGGCGGCGCTATAGTCGCGCTCGTCCTGGGCGTCAAATTGCGAGGTTCGGCGGATGGCGCTCACCCTGATCATCGGCGGCGCCCGTTCGGGCAAGAGCGGCCATGCTCAGGCCCTGGCGGAGGCGGAAGCCAGCGTCTCAGGGGCGCCGCCGGTGATGATCGCCACCGCCGAGGCGCTGGACGACGAGATGGCCGAGCGCATCGCATGCCATCGCGCCGAGCGCGGCGAGGCCTGGCTGACGGTCGAGGCGCCGCTGGACCCCGCCGCGGCGCTTCGTGAGGTTCCGCCGGAGCACGGCGTGGTGCTGGACTGCCTGACGCTGTGGCTTTCGAACCTGATGTTCGCCGAGGCCGACCTGGATCTCGCCACCGACGCCCTGCTGGAAGCCGCAGCCATGCGCAGGGCGCCGGTGGTGATGGTGGCCAACGAGGTGGGCATGGGCATCGTGCCGGAGAACGCGCTCGCCCGCCGATTCCGCGACGCCGCAGGCCGGCTGAATCGCCGCGTCGCCGACCAGGCTGACCGCGTCATCGTGATGTTCGCCGGCCAGGCGCTGACGCTGAAGGGCGGCTGAAGGGGCGCCCAATCCTTAGGCGTCGGCGCTCCGCTATTCAGCAGTTGCATGGGATTTGCGCCGCTCGTCCCGATTGCGACAGGCGCAGCAAGAAAGGCTTTACCCGCGTGGGGCGGTCCTGACGGTCTACCTTGGGGCAGTGACCGTTTCCGATCGATGATGAAGCAATGGAGCGCGGGGCTTTCGGCCTTGCGACGCAGACTTGGGAGAGGCGGCGTCCAGCGCGAGCTGGCGGCGGCGAACGCGCGCGCGGAGCGGGCCGAGGCTCGGTTGGGCGCCGTGCTCGACGCCCTGCCCGAAGGCGTGGTGCTGCTCGACGACGGCGGCCGCTATGTACTGTGGAACCGTCCCTACGCCGAAATGTACCATCGCTCGGCGGACCTGTTCGAAGCCGGCAAGCGGCTGATCGACGTGCTGCGCGTCGGCGTGCAGCGCGGTGACTACCCTGAAGCGATCGGCCGTGAAGCCGAGTGGCTGGCCGAGCGCGAACGCCAGTTGCTGGAGACCGGCGCGCGTCACGAGCAGTTGCTGGCGGACGGGCGTTGGCTGCTGATCGAGGATCGCCGCACCGCCGACGGCGGCATGCTGGGCCTGCGCGTCGACATCACCGACATGAAGCGCCAGACCTTCGAGCTGGCCGAAGCGGTGGAGGCGGCCGAGGCGGCGAACCGCGCCAAGTCGGAGTTCCTGGCCAACGTCAGTCACGAGATCCGCACGCCGCTGCACGGCATCATGGGCATGACCCAGGTGCTGACCCGCGACGAAACGCTGAGCGGCGAGCAGCGCGCGCGGCTGGGGCTCATCCGCCAATCCGGCCAGCAGCTTTCGGAACTGCTCAACGACCTGTTGGACCTGGCCAAGATCGAGGCCGGCAAGCTCACCCTGCACAGCGAGGATTTCCGGCCGCTGCCGATCGCCGAGGCCGCCTGCGGGCCGTTCGAGAGCCTGGCCGCCGACAAGGGCGTCGCTCTGGAGCTACGGCTGGAGGCGCTAGCGGGCGAGACTTGGATCGGCGATCCGCTGCGGTTGCAGCAGGTGTTGGCCAACCTCGTCTCCAACGCCGTGAAGTTCACCGCGTGCGGCCGCATCGTCGTCACCGCCGAGCGGGCCGACGGCGGCGTCGAGTTCCGCGTCGCCGACACCGGCATCGGCATCGCTCCCGATCGACTGGCCGAGGTGTTCGAGAAGTTCGCCCAGATCGAGAGCGCCAAGGACCGGCGCTTCGGCGGTACGGGCCTGGGTCTGGCGCTGTCGCGCGAGCTGGCAGAGCTGATGGGGGGGGCGCTCGAGGCGGAAAGCGCGCTCGGCGTCGGCAGCGTCTTTCGCCTGCGCCTGCCGGTAACGGCCGCCGAGCCGCAAACTGCGCCCGAGATTGCGGAGTCCCCCGCCGCGGTGGAGCCGCTCGGCGTGCGGATCCTGGCGGCGGAGGACAATGCGACCAACCAGGTAATCCTGCGCGCGCTCCTGGAGCCGCTCGGCGTCCGCCTGACGCTGGTGGGCGACGGCGGCGACGCGATCGACGCCTTCCGTGTAGAGCGCTTCGACCTGGTGCTGATGGACATCCAGATGCCCGGCACCGACGGCGTCACCGCGGCCCGCGAGATCCGCAAGCTGGAGGCGCGCGAGGGGCGCGTCCGGACGCCGATCATCGCGCTCTCGGCCAACGTCATGGCCCACCAGGTCGCCGAATACCGCGCCGCCGGCATGGACAAGGTGGTCGGCAAGCCCTTCGAGGCCGAAGCCCTGTGGTCCGCGGTGGCGGAGCTGGCGCTAATGGACGACGGGGCCGAGGCGGAAGCAGAGCGGCTGGCGGGGTAGGGACGGGAGGGATCTAGCCTTCCGCCGGCGCTCGCCAATCCCTAGATCAGACCTATGCTCTCCGTTCCCGACAACGCCGCCCAGATGGCGTCTTCTTCCTACCGGCTGGCCGCGCTCGACCAGGACTTCCTGCTCGGACCCTCGATGCGCGGGGTGCGCTTCCTGCTGGAGTTCGCCAAGGCCGACGAGGCGCTCAGGGCCTGGGGCGTGCGCTCGACCATCGTGGTGTTCGGCAGCGCCCGGGTGCATGAGGGCGGACCCGGCAAGCAGGCCGGCTGGTACGCCGCGGCGCGCGAGTTCGGCGCCCTGGCCTCCAAGCGCGGCGGCGCCTTCCAGCGCAACGGCGACGGCCATCGCGACAACGTCATCGCCACCGGCGGCGGACCGGGGATCATGGAGGCGGCGAACCGCGGGGCGGTGGACGTCGGCGCGCCCTCGATCGGCTTCAACATCACCCTGCCGCACGAGCAGGAGCCGAACGCCTATTCGACCCCGGAGCTGACCTTCCTTTTTCACTACTTCGCCATGCGCAAGATGCACCTGGCGATGCGGGCCAACGCCCTGGTCGTCTTCCCCGGCGGCTTCGGCACCTTCGACGAGCTGTTCGAGATCTTGACGCTGCGCGAGACCAACAAGTCGCAGGTCATCCCGGTGGTGCTGCTCGACGAGGCCTACTGGCGCTCGGTGGTCAATTTCGACGCCCTGGTCGAGAACGGCATGATCGACCCCGCCGACCTGAAGCTGTTCAAGTTCGCCGACAGCGCCGAGCAGGTCTGGACCCAGCTGCTGGCCGGAGGCCTGACGGTCGGCGAGCCGACGCCCGGCGCGCGGCCCGACATCCGCGACCCCGCCAAGGCCGGTCCTTGAGCCCGGTCAGCGCGGGCCTGGTGCTCTGGCGGCCAGGCGCGGGCGGGCCGGAGATCCTGCTGGTGCATCCGGGCGGGCCCTACTGGCGCGGCAAGGACGCCGCCGCCTGGTCGATCCCCAAGGGGCTGGCCGAGCCCGACGAGGACTTGCTGGCCGCGGCGCTGCGCGAAACCGAGGAAGAGGTCGGCCACCGTGTCGAGGCGCAGTTCGAGCCGCTCTCGCCCTGCCGTCTGCCGGGCGGCAAGACGGTGCATGCCTGGCTGGCGCAGGCCGATCTCGATCTTTCCGACCTGCGCAGCAACCTTTTCGAGATGGAGTGGCCGCCGCACTCGGGGCGGATGCAGTCCTTCCCCGAGGTCGACCAGGCTGCCTACGTCGCACCTGACGCTGCGCGGTTGAAGATCCATCGTGGCCAGCGGCCGATCATCGAGGAAGCGATCCTCCGCCTTACCTCCCCCGCGTAGCGGTGGGAGGGGACCGCGCGCCGAAGAGTGCGTGGTGGGGGGAGAACGCCGCCGCACGGCATGCCGGAGTTGATGCTGAGCGTCGTGGCGGATAGCGCGGCGTTCATTGGCTCGCCCCCACCACCAGCCGCTCTTCGCTACGCTAGGCGGGCGGTTCCCCTCCCGCCAGCTTCGCTGGGCGCCGTGGTCACGCCCGCTGCGGCAGCAGGCGCTCGTAGTTGCGCTGGATCACCGCGTAGCACTCACAGGCCAGCGTCTGCAGCGCGGCGCGGTCGATGACGTCGACGACGCCGCGCCGATACCGGATCGCGCCCTTTTCCTGCAGGTTGCGGGCGACCGCTGTGACGGTGGTGCGCTGAACGCCCAGCATGTCGGCCAGGAATTCCTGGGTCAGGGCGATGGAGTCGTTGTTGATCCGGTCGTGGCAGGTCAGCAGCCAGCGGCAGAAGCGCGCCTCCACCGAGTGCAGGGCGTTGCAGCCCACCGACTGCAGGGCGTGCCCAAACAGCGCCTCCGAATGCCGCTCGACCAGCTCGCGCAACTTGGCGCACTTGCCCCACGCCTCGTGCAACTGAGCGGCGTTGATGCGGCTGGAGCGCAGCGGAGTCTGGACGATGGCGCGCGACATCGAATGGCGGGGGCACACCGCCGCATGCAGGCCGAGCGCCCCTTCGCGGCCGATCGTGGCGCTTTCGATGGCGATCCCGTTCTCCATCAGAGTCATCAGCGAAATGACCCCGTCCTGCGGGAAATAGACGGTGTCGATCCGGTCGCCCGGCTCGTACAGCAGCCGCCCCCGCTCCAGTTCGACGGTGACCAGATGCGGCGCTAGCAGGGTGAAGTCGTCGGCGGGCAGGGACGCGAGCAGCCGGTTTTCCAACGCGAGTAGGTGCCTTTGCATCGGGGAATCGAAACGCCGCCGTACGGCTTAGGTTTCAAGTTACCGAGGCTGCATACCGAAGACTGTCGAGAACTCGACATTCTTTGAACTGAGGGTGAAAATTTTTCCAAGGTTGAGATCAGGAGGAGAAGAGGTGGCGAAGGCCGTGGGTGGAAGTGCAACGTCGGAAAGTCGACATTTCTACATTTCCGATTTCAGTTCGACCTGGGAATGCTGCGCAACCTTCATTTGCGTCCCCTGCACAAAAGACGGCGGCGCCGAACATCTGATTCGGCGCCGTCGGCCTGATCCGTCAATCGAGGAAGCGGGTCAGTGCAGATTGACGCACGGGTGGTCGGCCACGTCGGACGTCGAACCGCGCGCGTTGGCCTTGGCGACCTCGAAGGCGTAGCGGACCGGACCCGCTTCGGCGATCCAGACCTCGGCGTCGCGCGCCTCGAGACAGAGCATGGTCAGGCGGGGATCGTCCTTGCCCTCAGGATGCCAGGCGCCGACTGCGGCGTTCCAGTAGCGGTCCATCCGCTGACGATCCGGCTGCACGCTGAGCCGCCCGCCGACGCAGGCGTAGAAGTCGCCTCCGTGCTGGAACACGAACATCGCCTCGCGGCCGCCGGCAGCCGTTTCCGCCAGGTCGGTGGCCTTGTAGGTGAAGAATCAGACCTTGCCGTCCTCCGCCTCGGCGAAAGCCGTCATCGGCTGAAAGTGTTGCGGCTCGCCGCCGACGAGGCCGAGCATGCCGATCTGGTGTCTCTCGATCTCCCGCCAGAGCTTGTCCCTGACCTCGGCTTGGTCGTGAATGTCCGTGCTCCTGAAACTTGCCCTGCTGTTGAGGTCCTTCACAACCTCGCTGCCGGACGGCGGTTCCGGACTCAGGTCAGCCAGCGCCGGGGGCTCCTCCAGCCCAACTCGCGCACCTCGCCGGGCGCGAGGCCGAGCGTGCTCATCCGCGCGCGGGTGAGGGCTTTCAGCGCCTGGACGGGCTCGGCGCCGTTCATCGGGCTCGCCGCCACCTCGCCACGGGCGAGCGCGCGGTCGACCGCCGTCCACTCCGCCTTGGCGCGATCGGCGTGGCCCACGGCGAAGTAGTGGCGCTGCATCGGCAGGCCGTCGGCGGCGAGCAGCACGCCGATCACCCAGCCGGCCGGCGCGGTCTTGACGCTCTCGCTGTCGCTCATGACGGGCGCCTAACCCACGCAAAGGGGCGGGCGCAAGCCGCGTATCGTCGCCGATCCGGCTGCGATGTCGCGGCCTTGCGCCTCGCTCAGGCGTTTACAGGCGGACCGCGCCGTCCTACCGCTGCGGACCTGATTGGGGCGATCATCTGTATGCTGAGCTGGTTCCAGGCGCTGATGCCGCGCGAGGAGAAGTTCTTCGACCTGTTCGAAGCGCACGCATTGACGCTGTGCGGCGGCGCGCGCGCGTTGCGCGACTTGCTGGCCGAGGGCGGCGACCGCGTTCCCGAGCGCTGTGCGGAGATCGCGCGGCAGGAAGCGGAGGCCGACGACGTCACCCGCGAGGTGCTGCTCGCCGTTCGCCGCACCTTCATCACGCCGTTCGACCGGGCTGACATTCGCGACCTGATCACCTCGATGGACGACGCCATCGACCAGATGCACAAGACGGCCAAGGCGATCACGTTGTTCGATCAGCGCGCCTTCGAGCCGGACATGGTCACGCTGGGCGAGGTGATCGTGAAGACCGCCGACCTCACCGCCGAAGCCGTGCCGCTCTTGCGCAACCTGCGCCCGAACGCCTCTCGGCTGAACGCCATCACCGAACAGGTGACGCGGCTGGAGGAGGATTCCGACCAGCTCTACGACAAGGGCATGGCGGCACTGTTCTACGGCCCCGCCCGCAGCGACCCCATGGCCTTCATCATCGGGTCGCAGATCTACGACCATCTGGAAAAGGTCGTCGACCGCTTCGAGGACGTGGCGAACCGGATCAGCGGCGTGCTGATCGAGCACCTCTAGCGAGCGGCCCCGTGGATCTCGCCGGGCCGGGCCTGCTGCTCGTCATTCTGATCGCCATCGCGCTGCTGTTCGACTTCCTGAACGGCATGCACGACGCGGCCAATTCGATCGCCACCATCGTCGCCACGCGGGTGCTGCCGGCGGGCTGGGCGGTGATCTGGGCCGCCTTCTTCAACTTCGTGGCTTTCCTGTTCTTCGGCCTGAACGTCGCCAGCACCGTGGGCAAAGGCATCATCCACCCCGACATCATCTCCGACGCCGTGATCTTCGGGGCGCTCGGGGGGGCGATCACCTGGAACGTGGTGACCTGGCTGGCCGGCATCCCGTCGTCGTCGTCGCACGCGCTGATCGGCGGGCTGCTGGGCGCAGGCGTCGCCAAGGCGGGCCTCGACCCCGTCGTCTGGTCCGGCCTGCTCAAGACGGTCGCTGGCATCGTCGTCTCGCCCTCGCTCGGGTTCCTGCTGGCCCTTGTGCTCGTGCTCCTGGTCTCATGGGTGTTCCGACGTGCGACGCCGGCGCTGGCCGATGCGACGTTCCGCAAACTGCAGTTCGTCTCCGCGTCGCTCTACTCGTTGGGGCACGGCGGCAACGACGCTCAGAAGACGATGGGAATTGTCGCGGTGCTGCTGTTCGCTCACGGCAAGCTTGGCGGCGAGTTCCACGTGCCGTTGTGGGTGGTGCTGAGCTGCCAATCCGCGATGGCGCTGGGAACATTGGCCGGCGGCTGGCGTATCGTCCACACCATGGGGTCGAAGATCACCAGGCTTTCGCCGCAACAGGGCTTTTGCGCGGAGACCGGAGGCGCCATCACCTTGTTCATGGCGACGCATCTAGGCGTGCCCGTTTCGACCACTCACACCATCACCGGCGCCATCGTCGGCGTGGGGGCGGCTCGGCGCGTCTCGGCCGTGCGCTGGAACGTGGCGACGGGGATCGTCTGGGCCTGGGTGATCACCCTGCCGATCGCCGCAGCCATGGGCGCGCTGTTCTATGGCCTGGCGCGCCTCGCCGACAGGATGTTCGGCTGATGGATGATATCCGCCACGTCCGCGTCGAGACCGACAGGGAGCCGCGCGTACAGGTCGCCGCGCTTCCATGGCGGCGGACGTCTGGCGGCGACGTGGAGGTGCTGTTGATCACCTCCCGCGAGACGCGTCGCTGGATCATTCCCAAGGGCTGGCCGATGAAGGGGCTGGTGGCGCATCAGACCGCTGCGCGGGAGGCCTTCGAAGAGGCGGGCGTGCGCGGCAAGGCGGCGCGCCGCAAGCTGGGCGCCTATCACTACGACAAGCGGCTGCGCAGCGGCCGGATCCAGCACATCAAGGTCGGCGTCTATTCGCTCCAGGTCGAGACCGAGCGGGAGGACTATCCTGAGATGGCGCAGCGCGAGAAGCTGTGGACCACGCCACAGGCGGCGGGCGACCTGGTGCAGGAGCCGGAACTCGCCGAGCTCTTGCGCCGCTTCTCGCCGAAATAGTTCAGGATCCGGCCGGCGTGCCCTTGCGCGCGGCGCGCTTGGCGCTCGCCGCCAGCTCCTCGCCCTCTTCCAGCGCGTCGACCACAAGCTTGAGCCGCGGGGTCACCGGCAAGCGCTCCATCGCGCGATAGCGTCGCTGGAGCTCGCTCTCCATTTCGGCCACGCGCTTCGCACGTTTCGCCGCGCGCGCCTTGGACCAGATGACGACGGCGACGCCGGCGGCGAGCGGCCAAAGCAGCGCGCTTCCGAGCGTCGCGATCTGAAATGGAGCGGACAGTTCGCTCATCGCCAGGCCTTTTCTCACTAACGACCTTGCTAAGTTCCCAGGAGAACTCAGGCGGGCGTCAATGGCAACGCTAAAATGCTCGCGTTGGTTTCGGACAGTGTTGAACGCATACTTGAGGTTATAATTAACAAACCGTTAAATTACTGTGGCAGTTGCCCTGGATCTGCCGCCAGGCTGTGCTCGTAGATCGCCGCGGCCATGCCTCGCAGGCTGCGGCAAGCGGTGCCGAGTGCGACCCCGCCTACAATACTCACGCCCCGGGCGGTCAATTGATCGAACTCGTCGGCGATCGCGGTCAGGCGCTGATAGATTTCGAGGTCGGTGACGCCGCTCATGCCGACTGCATAACGGATTCGCGTGACGAGTTCGCCGGCGCCAGTCGCCGCAGGCCGGGTTTCGGCCCGCATGCCGGCAAATCAGCTATAAGCGGGTCGCCCTGCCCATCGGGAGACGAATCGGCGCATGCCGTCCTGGAAAGACCTGAAGCCGGCGTTCTACGCCGCGGCGCCCTGGACGGCGGCGCTGCTCACACTTGCAGCCGGCGCGATGCTAGTGGCGTCGGGCGCCACGCCGTCGGAGCCGTTCCGCTTCATGCGGCTGCTGGCGGTGACGCCGGTGTTGCTGATCGAGGTCAGCCACTTCGCCTCCAGCGTCATGGGGCTGGTGCTGGTGCTGCTGGCGTTCGGGCTGCGGGCCCGGCTCGACGCCGCCTGGGCGGCGACCATGGCCTCACTGTTGATCGCCTCTCCGTTGGCTCTGTTGAAAGGGTTCAATTGGGAAGAGACGGCGGCGCTAATCTCGCTCGCGGTGCTGCTGGCCCCGTTCCGCGACGCCTTCCCCCGCTCGTCGCGACTGACGCGGATGGAAATCACGCCGGGCTGGCTGCTTTCGGCGCTGTGCGCGGTGATGGGGGCGGGCCTGCTCGGCCTCTGGTCATTCCAACACGCCGACTACGCCGACCAGCCCTGGTGGCGGGTGATGGCCGACGCGGACGCGGCGCGCGCCATCCGCGCCTGGGCGGGCGCGGCGCTGGCGCTCTTCATCTTCGGCCTGTGGCGGCTGCTGGTGTCGGCGGCGACGCCGCCGGTGGTGGGCGAGGCCGACCCCAATTTCGGTCGCGTGCGCGCTATCCTCGCCAAGGCCGAGGTCGCCGAGCCGGGGTCCAACCTGGCGCTGCTCGGCGACAAGCGGTTCTTGTTCTCGCCGTCCGGCGACACCTTCCTGATGTTCGGCGTGCGTGGCCGCAGCTGGGTCGCGCTCAGCGGGCCGGTCGGGCGGCGCGACGAGCGCCTCGAGCTGCTGTGGCGCTTTCGCGAGCTGGCCGACAGTCATGCTGCGCGACCCGGGATCTATGGGCTGTCGGTGGAAGACCTTCCCGACATCGTCGAGCTCGGCTTCTCGATCCAGAAGGTTGGCGAATCCGCAGCCGTCCCGCTGGAGACCTTCTCCATCGAAGGCCGTCGCCGCGGCAACCTGCGCCGGGCCTGGCGCAAGGCGGCGGAGGAGGGCGCCAGCTTCGAGATCGTCGATGGCGATGCGCTGACACCGCTGATGGGCGAGCTGCAATCCATCTCCGACCAGTGGCTGGCCAAGCACGCCGGCGGCGAGAAGGCCTTCTCGATGGGCGGCTTCCGTCCGGCCTACGTCACTGAGTTCCCGGTCGCGGTGGTCCGCCAGGATGGCCGGGCGGTGGCTTTCGCCACCCTGTGGACCACGGCGGCTCGCAGCGCCTATTCGATGGACCTGATGCGCTACGCCGACGACGCGCCGAAGAACATCATGGACTTCCTGTTCGTCGAACTGCTCGCGTGGGGGAAAGAGCAGGGCTACCAGGCTTTCGAGTTCGGCATGGCCCCGCTCGCCGGCCTCGACGACCGCCCGCTCGCGCCGATCATGTCGCGGGTCGGCAACCTGCTCTTCGAGCGCGGCGAGGAGATCTACAATTTCCAGGGCGTGCGCCGGTTCAAGGACAAGTACGACCCGGTCTGGCAGAGCCGATACGTCGCCGCCCCGCACAAATGGGCGATCCCGATCCTGATGGCCGACGTGGGCCTGTTGTCCTCCGGCGGCATGGCCGGCCTCGCCAAGCGCCCGAAGCGCGACAGAGATCCTCCCACACAGGGCGAAGGGAACGGCGAAGCGGTGGAGGGGGCTTCCGCTCAGACCTTGGCCAAGTCCGCCTAGTCGGCACGCTGCTATCGCCCCGTCCGGACACCGAGCAGGTTCACCAGGTGAACGACGAACACCAGGGCGGCGCAGGCGGCGATCATCATGATCATCCGCCAGGGGATCAGCCGGGCGCCGCGCAGCGGATCGGGCGGCCGCGCGCCGCGCCAGCCGGCGAACACGGACAGAGCTGCGAAGCCCGCCGCAAGCCAGAGGGTGATCGCCAGGTTCATGGTTGCGACCGCTTAGCGCACTGCGCGCATGGGTTGAAGCGAGGCACCTCTCGGGCGGACGGGAACATCCACAGGACAAACGCCCCGACCCCATATGTAGTGTTAACCTTGCGTTTACACCCCAACCCGTCGGCGCCTACCCTGCTCTTGTAGGGGAGTGTTCGATTCGATGACGGCGGGGGCGCCCTGGAGCGTCAAAGGGATTGATCCGAAGGCTCGCGAGGTCGCGAAGCATCACGCCCGGCTGTCCGGGATGACGCTCGGCGCTTGGCTCAATCGGGTGATCCTGGACGACGAAAGCGGCGAGGCGGGGGCCGAAGCCTACGCCGCGCCGGAGCCGCTGCGGGCGCTTGCCCGAGTCTCCGCGGAGTTCGCGGGCAATGTCGAGCTGGCCCGGGTCGCCAATGCGATGGACGACCTTACAGGCCGGCTGGAAGCCGCCGAGACGCGCACCGGTCTGGCGATCTCCGGGGTTGAGCATTCTGTGCGCCAGGCGCTGGCGCGGATTGATGCCGTGGAGCGCGAGGGTCATGGCGCCGCCGCTCGGGCCGACGGCGCCATCGAGCGGCTGCGGCGCTTCGAAACAGAGGCCGTCGGGCCCCGATCGACCGAGGCGCTGCGGGCCATCGAGCAGTCGGTCAGCCGCATGGGCGGACAGTTCTATGAGGCCGAAGGCCGCTTCACCGACAGCGTCGCGGCGCTGGAAGCGCGCCTGGCGAAGGCCGAGGCGCGGCTCGCCGATCCGGCCGCCTTCGTCGACGGCCTTGGCGAGCGGCTCGCAGGCGCGGAGGCCTACACCTCAGAGACCATCGAGGCCCTGCGGCGCTCGCTCGCCGCGCTCGACGGGCGACTTGCGGCGATCGAAGGCGGCGCCGGACAGGGCTTCGAGGGGCTGGCGGAGACTCTCGCCCGGCAGGTCGAGGCCGTGCGCGCCGAGGTTTCGACCCGCCTCGCCTCGGTGGATGGCGGCCGTGTCGACCGGCGCTTCGCGGAACTCACCCAGCGGGTGAAGGTCGCCGAGCAGCGCTCCCATCAGGCCGTCCAGCAGATGGGCCGCGACGTCCTGGCCATGGCCGAGGCGGTGAACCGTCGACTGGAGAGTTCGGAGGCGCGCGCCGCCGAGGCGGTCTCGCAGGCCAGCGCCGAGATGTCGCGTGTCGCCGGAGCCTTGGAGGCGCGGCTGGGACGCGCCGAGCAGGCCCAGACCCAGGCGCTAGAGCGGCTGAGCGGCGAGCTTAGCCGGATCACCGACCGTCTGAGCGAACGGTTGCTGGTTTCGGAGCGACGTGCGGCCGAGGCGATCGACGACGTCGGCGAGCAGGTGAGCCGCGTCACCGAGCGCATGGCCCAGAGCCAGGAGCGTACGGCCCAGCAGCTCGCGGAGCGGATTCGCGAGAGCGAAGAGCGCACCGCGCGACTGCTGGAGGAGACCCGCGTTCGCCTCGAGCAGCGGCTTGGCGCATCACCCTCCGGCCGGCAGCGGCACGCCGAGACGATCGCCGAGGACGTGCGCGAGGACGAGCCGCGCATCTTCGCGCCGCGGGCGGCCGCCCCGGAGCCTGCGCGCGATGCTGACCCCAAGCCCGAGCCTGTGCTGGCGGCGCCTGCCGCTGCGGCCTTCGGGCCGGAGCTGTTCTCCCGCGCCGAGGATTTCGAGGACGGCGTCGACCCCTTCGAGCTGACCGAAATGGCGCCGGCGTCGCTGGACGCCGAGGCGTTCGAGCCGCTGTCCGAATTCGCGCCGATCCCGGAGCCGGACGACGATCTGCTCGATCTCGACTCGCCCGAACCGCCGGAAGATGCCGCGCGGATCCCCTCGCTCTCGACCCGCGAGGTGATCGAGCAGGCGCGGGCGGCGGCGCGCGCGGCGGGCGGCGGCGGCGGCGGCGGCGGCGAGGATAGCATGGAGCGCCTGCGCACGAGCGCGCGGGCGAGCTGGCGCGGTACACGTTCCGGCCGATTGGGCGGCCTGTTCAGCGGCTGGCCGAAGCGTCCGCCGCAATCCACCCTGCAGACCGCGATCCTGGTGGCCGGCGGCGCCGCCTTCCTGAGCGTCGGGGCGGCTGGCGTCGTGCTGATGCAGGGGCCGCCCGCGAAGCCCGCCGCCGACGGCGCTTCGGCGCCCACCGCGCGCGCCGCAGTGGCGCTTGCGCCGCCGGCGCTGAACGGCGCCGCTGAGGAAGGCCCGCGGCCTCCGGCGCAGCTGGCGGACGCGTTGCAGACCGCGTTCGCCCGGGCCGCCATGGGCATCAAGGCGGGCGAGCCTGGCGCGCTGGCCAAGGTGAAGGCGCTCGCCGAAGCCGGCCATCCGCCGGCGCAATTCTATCTCGGCAAGCTCTACGAGACCGGCCAGAACGGCGTGAAGCAGAACTGGGCCGAGGCGCGGCGTTGGACCAAGCGCGCGGCCGAGGGCGGCGACCCCGGGGCGATGCACAACCTTGCGCTCTACGACTTTCACGGCGACGGCGGCGCGCAGAATCTCGCCAGTGCGGCGCGTTGGTTCCGCGCGGCGGCCGACCTCGGCGTCACCGACTCCCAGTACAACCTTGGCCTGCTCTATCAGTCCGGCAGCGGCGTCGAGCGCGATATCGCTCAAGCCTACCTCTGGTTCTCGATCGCCGCGGCCCGCGGCGACGCCCAGGCGCGGGTCAACGCCGAGCGGCTGCGGCCGCAGCTTTCGGCGCAGCAGCGCACCGCGGCCGACCAGGCGGTGGGCGCCTTCGCCGCCCGCGCCTCGCGCGCCGCGAAGAGCGCTTCGGAGCAGGCGCCGGCGGTCAGTGTGGTGGCGGTTCAGCGAATCCTCGGCCGGCTCGGCTACTTCAAGGGCGAGTCGGACGGCATGCTCACCTCGCAGTTTCGGACTGCGGTCTCGGCCTACCAGCGGGACCAGCGATTGCCGGCCACGGGCGAGATCGATCAGGTCACGGCGCAACGACTCGCGGCCTACACCCGCTGATCGTATAAAAAATCCAGAACTTGGGATCGGCGGCGATACGGTCTAGCTTCGCCGCTTCGTCCGGCGCGCTTCGTCATCCGCGCGCCCGGAACGCGCTCGAACTTTTGAGTTGGAGCCCGAAGCGATTGGGCCGATCAGGCCCGTTCGCCTCGAGCCAAGAGGAGGAGCGGATTTGGTGATCGACGACAGCGCCGCGATGTCGGTGCGCGAGCCGGCGCGTGAAGCTCCACCCCTGACGATGTGGCTGATGGCGTCGGTGGCGCTCATTCCCTTCCCGCTGTCGGCAGGGATCTTTGTCTTCGGCCCGCACGATATGGCGCGTGAGGCGCTGACGGTGCTGCTGACCTGGTCGGCCGTGGTGCTGGCCTATCTGGCGGGCGTCCGCTGGGGGTTGGAAAGCAGCCGCCGCACGCCGCGCGTCACCCGGCTCGCCGGCGCGGTGGCTTTCGGCATTGTCGCCTGGGCGCTGCTGCTGGCCCGCTGGCGCATCGAGCTGACCTGGACGCTGACCGCATATCTGGCCGCCTTCATGGCGCAGTGGACACTGGACCACGCCACGCCCGCCCCGCAGGCCCGCTTCCCCCGGCTGTCCACCGCCATCACCGCCGCCGCCTGCGTCTCGCTGGCGCTCGCGCTGGACCAGGTGCTGCGGGGCTGATGGGCGCCCTTCCTCTCTCCCGCGTGCGGGAGAGAGGAACCGTCTGCCGAGCGCAGCGAAGAGCGGGCGGCGGAGAGGGCGAGCCGCCGCAGTGATTGCTGAGAAGTCTTGATGACTCACGCGGCGAATAGCGTGAGGCCCTGCACCTCACCCTTTCCACCACTCGCTCTTCGGCGAGCGGTCCCCCCTTTCCCGCGAGCGGGAAAGGAAGCCTCAGTCTGCCGCCAGTGAGCGCCAGCCGATGGCGTGGACGCGGGCGCGGCCGAGCGCGCCGGCCAGCGGGGGGCGGGCGAATAGTCCGGCGAAGGCCGCATCCCTGAGGTTCAGGCCGCCGGCGTAGGCGCCGAAGGCCGGCAGGATCAGCCGCTCGCCGTCGGTGGCGAAGCAGCGCCGTCGCACCGCGCCGCGGGCGCCACGCACCTTGGCGGCCGGATGCAGGTGGCCGCAGGCCTCGCCGGGCTGTGGCCCCGCCTGCGGTTCATGGCGCAGCTTGAGTCCATCGAGCTCCAGCGCATCGGCCCGCTCGCCCGGCAGCGCCTGCGGGCCTTCGCGGTCGTGGTTGCCGACCACCCAGATGAGCCGCCGTCCCCGGGCCAGGCCCGAGAGCCGCGCGGCGTCCGCGCTATCGAGCCGCCCCTCGGACTTGCGGTCGTGGAAGGTGTCGCCGAGGAACACCACGACCCGCGGCGCAAGCGCGGCGACCTCGGCTTCCAGCCGGTCCAGCGTCTCGCGGGTGTCGTAGGGCGGCAGCATTTGGCCGCGGCTGGCGTAGGACGAGCCCTTCTCAAGGTGCAGGTCGGCGACCACCAGGGCAGCCTCGCTCTGGAGCCACAACGCGCCGGAGGGCCGCAGGGCCACCTCCGCCCGGGCCACGACGGTGCGCAGCGAGCCACAAGGCGCGACTGCGAAGTCGTAGACGAACGGGGGCTCCAGGGCCTGGGCGTTCACGTGGTCAAAGCCTCTGCGATCAACGCGTCCTCGGCCTCGGCCAGGATCATCTCGCCCACGCCGCCCGGCGCCCGTTCCTTGCCGATCTCCAGCAGGATCGGCACCGAAAACGGCGACAGGTGGTCGAGGGGGGCGTGACGGATCCGGCCTCGGATCCTGGCCAGCATCTGCGCCAGTCGCGCCACGTCGATGAGGCCGGTCGCCGCATCGGCCCGCGCGCAACGCAACAGTAGGTGGTCCGGCTGGTGGCGGCGCAGCACGTCGTAGATCAGGTCGGTGGAGAAGGTGATCTGGCGGCCGCTCTTCTGCTGCTCGCCCGGGAAGCGGCGCTCGATCAGGCCGGCGATCACCGCGCAGCCCTTGAACGCCCGCTTCATCATGAAACTCTCCGCCAGCCAGGCTTCGAGGTCGTCGCCCAGCATGTCCTCGGCGAACAACTGGTCGAAGTCTAGATCGTCCATGGGCTTCAGCGACCAGACCGCCCAGGCGTAGTCGTTGCAGACGAAGCCCAGGGGGCCGACGCCCAGCCGTTCCAGCCGCCGCGTCAGCAGCATGGCCAGCGTGGTGTGGGCCAGACGCCCTTCGAACGGGTAGCCGACCAGGAAGTGGCGCTTTCCGCGGGGGAAGGTCTCCAGCAGCATTTCGTCCTTGCCGACGATGCGCGAGCGGGACTTCTGCGCCTCCAGCCATTCGCGCACGTCGGCCGGCAGCACCTGCCAGTGCCGCTCGTCGAACATCAACTGGCGCACGCGCCTGGCCAGGAAGGTCGAGAGGGCGAACTTCGAGCCGCCCCACGACGGCATCTTCGGGTCCTTGTCGTTGGCGGGGCTGACCAGCACGTCGAGGTTGGTGACGCCCATCAGCCGCCAGACCTGGCCGGCGAAGACGAAGGTGTCGCCGGGGTCGAGCAACTCCAGCATGCCCTCCTCGACCTCGCCGATCTTGCGGCCCACGCCGCCGCGGCGCCCGGCGATCCGTACCGACAGCATCGCCGGCGAGACGATGGCGCCGACGTTCAGCCGATGGCGCTGGGCGGTCTGGGCGTTGCGCACCCGCCAGAGCCCATCCTGACCTTTGATGATCCGGCGGAAGCGGTCGTAGGTCTTCAGCGCGTAGCCGCCGGTGGAGACGAAATCGACGACCTGCTCGAAGTCCTCCCAGGCGAGATCCCGGTACGGCCCCGCGGTGCGGACTTCATCGTAGAGCGCGACCAGATCGAAGGCTTCCGAGCAGGCGCAGCCCATGACGTGCTGCGCCAGCACGTCGAGCGCGCCCACACGCGGCGGGTCGCCGTCCAGCGCGTTCTCGGCGATCGCCTCGCGCGCGGCCTGGCACTCGAGCATTTCGAAGCGGTTGGCGGGCACGAAGAGGGCGCGGCTGGGCTCGTCGAGCCGGTGGTTGGCGCGGCCGATCCGCTGGACCATGCGCGAGGCGCCCTTGGGCGAGGCGAGCTGGATCACCAGGTCGACGTCGCCCCAGTCGATGCCTAGGTCGAGGGTGGAGGTGCAGACCACGGCGCGCAACTCGCCGCGCGCCATCGCCGCCTCGACCTTGCGCCGCTGCTCGGCGGCCAGCGAGCCGTGGTGCAGGGCGATCGGCAGAGCGTCTTCGTTAAGCCGCCAGAGCTCCTGGAAGGCGAACTCGGCCTGGAAGCGGGTGTTGACGAAAACCAGCGCTGTCCGCGCCTGCTGGATGGTTTCGTAGACCTCCTGCATCGCGTGCTGTGCGGTGTGCCCGGCCCACGGCACCCGGCCCTCGGACAGCAGCACGTCGACGATTGGCTGCGCGCCGGCCGGCCCGGTGACGAGGTCGACCGAATAATGCTCGCCCTCAGGGGGAGCTCCGCCGGAGGCGGCGAGGGGCCTTCGGCTCAGAGGGTTGGGTTCGCACCCTTCAAGGCCTTCCGAGTGAACCCCCCCCCCATCGGCTTCGCCGCCACCTCCCCCTGGGGGGGAGGATCTTCCCATCCAGCGCTTGATCACCTTCGGATCGTCCACCGTAGCCGACAAGCCCACGCGCCGCATCGACGGCGAGAGCTGCTGCAGCCTGGCGAGATCCAGCGCCAAGAGGTCGCCGCGCTTGGAGGCGTGCAGGGTGTGGATCTCGTCCAGGATCACGCAGCGCAGGTTCTCGAAGAATAAGCGCGCCCCTTCCCAGGCGCAGAGCAGGGCGAGCTGCTCGGGCGTGGTCAGCAGGATGTCCGGCGGCTTGAGTCGTTGGCGTTGGCGGCGCGCCACCCCGGTGTCGCCGGTGCGCGACTCCGCCGTCACCGAAAGCCCCATCTCCAGGATCGGCGCCATCAGGTTGCGCTCGACGTCGACGGCCAGCGCCTTGAGCGGCGAAATGTAGAGGGTGTGCAGGCCTGGGTGGGTGTTGGAGGGCCGCCGCTCGGCCAGCTCGATCAGGCTGGGGAGGAAGCCCGCCAGCGTCTTGCCCCCGCCGGTCGGGGCGATCAGCAGGGCATCGCGCCCCTGGCGGGCCTTCGCGATCATGCCAAGCTGGTGCGCTCTGGGCGACCAGCCACGGCGCTCGAACCACTCACGGAAGCGGGTCGGCAGGAGGTCTGGAACGGCGGGATCGAAGGCGTCAGCCATCGCCCGCCGCTATATCACGTTCCCGTTCCGTTTCGCGCGGAAACTCGCTCCCAACTAGCAGGCGTAGCGGTTCACGACCTCCACCCGGCGGCGGATGTAGGGATCCCACACCAGCTGCCGCGAGGTGCATGTGGCGTAGCCGCCCTCGTAGTAGCCGTAGCCGCCGCCGTAGTAGGGCTGGCTGTAGTAGCCGCCCCCGTAATACGGCCGGCTGTAGCCGCGGTTGTAGTAGGAGCCGCCATAGCCGGAATTGTTGGCGAGCGCCGCGCCGAGCGCGAGGCCGACCACGCCGGCGGTCACCGCGACCGCCGCGTCGTTCCCGTGGTGATGGTGGCCGTAGTACCGGCCGCCGTAGTAGTTGCCGTATCCCCCATAGCCGTAGGGGCGGGCCTCCGCCGGCGCGGTCGCCGCGATGGCCCCGCCCAGGGTCGCCACCGCTACAGCCGCGGTCAGTATCTTGCGCATCTGTAGACCTCCTGTAGCCGTCCATCCGCACGCAGAACGGTCCATTTAACGAAAGGTTACCGCTCGCTTTCTGAACCGCGGCTGAATGCCCCGGTCAGGTTGACGCTGCGCCGCCGGTTTCCGTTTCGTTCCTGATCGAATGGCGGTAGCAGTGGGGGGGTGAACGCCCCGGCCACCAGTCTCGACCTCGCCCCAGCCCTGGTGGTTCTGCCCGGACCGCGCGCGGCGGCGGCCGACGCCGACCGGGCCGAGGCGATCCGTCCGCCCCAAGCGCGCGACCTGATCGAGCGCGGCCCGGTGCTGCTGGCGCACGCGGCGATGACCGCGCGCAGGCTCGGCCTCAATGCGCCGGCGCGCAGCCCGCGGATCTACGATGCACTGGAGCTTTTCGCCTTCGTCCGACCGGCGCAGTTCTGCGCGCCCTCGGCCGCCGGACTCGCCCAGTCGCTAGGGCTGACCGAGCCGAAGGGCGCGCCGGCCCAGGCCGCGGCGCTGCGCCAGGTCTGCCGGCTGCTGCTGGACGAGCTCACCGCGACGCCACAGCCATCGCGGGAGGAAGCGCTGGCGGTCGCCGAGACGCTGGCCCGCGCCGGGTGGGCGTGGGGAACGGCCGCAATCGCGGCGCTGCGGTCGGCGCCGGTGGGGAACATGTTCCGCTCTTCCGGGCTGGATGTCTGGACCCGGCTCGCCGAGTGGGAGGCCGAAGCGCCGCCTGGCGAGGCGGGCTCGCGCCCGATCCGCCCGGAAGGCGCCGCCGACCGGCTCAAAGCCCTGCTCGCCGAAGCCGGCCTCGACGAAGCGCGGCCCGCCCAAGCTGAATTCGCCGTCGAGACCGCCTTCGCCTTTCAGCCGCGGGAACGCGAGGGCGAGCCCCGCATGGTGCTGGCGGAGGCCGGCACCGGCGTCGGCAAGACGCTCGGTTATCTCGCGCCGGCCTCGCTGTGGGCCGAGGCGAACGGGCCGGCGGTCTGGGTCTCGACCTACACCCGCGCCCTGCAACGGCAGATCGAACGCGAGAGCCGCGCGATCTATCCCGATCCCAAGGTGCGGGCGAAGAAGGCGGTGGTCCGCAAGGGGCGCGAGAACTACCTCTGCCTCTTGAACCTACAGGACGCGATCAACGCCGCTCAGCTGGGCGGCGGCGACCTGATCGGTATGGGCCTCGCGTCGCGCTGGGCGCGGGTCAGCCGCGACGGCGACATGACGGGCGGCGACTTCCCGGCCTGGCTGCCGACCCTGTTCCACGTCAGCCCGGCGGCGCAGGCCAGCGCCGGCAATCTCGTCGACCGCCGCGGCGAGTGCGTCCACGCCGGCTGCCCGCACTACCGGACCTGCTTCGTCGAAAAGGCGATCCGTGGTTCGCGTCGCGCCGACATCGTCATCGCCAACCACGCGCTGGTGATGACCCAGGCGGCGTTCGACGGCGCCCGCGCCGCACGCGGCTCAAAGGCCGACGGCGAGACCAGCCTTTTGAAGCGCATCGTCTTCGACGAGGGCCACCACCTGTTCGATGCCGCCGACAGCGCGTTTTCCGCGGCGCTCTCGGGCGCCGAGGCCGCGGAGCTGCGTCGCTGGATCCGCGGGCCGGAAGGCCGCGGCCGGCGGGGGCGGGGCCTGGAGGCGCGGCTGCTGGACATGCTGGGCGACCACGAGGACGCCCGCCACGCGCTGCTGGAAGCGACCAACGGCGCCGCCGCTTTGCCGGGCGAAGGTTGGTCCAGCCGCATCGCTCCGCCCAACGGCGAGGTGAACCCGATCGGGCCGATCGAGGCTTTCCTGGTGGCGGTGCTGGAGCAGCTTCGCGCCCGCGCCACGTCCTCCGAGGTGGGCATGGAGTGCGCCGCGCGTCCGGCGCTGGAGCGGGTGCGCGACACCGCCCGCGGAGCGGCTGCGGCGCTGGCGAAGATCGAGGCGCCGCTGCTGGCGCTGGCCCGTCACCTGGAAGACTTGCTCGACGCCGAAGCCGCCACGCTCGGCGGCGCCGAACGCGCCAGGATCGAGGGCGCGCTGCGCGGCCTGGACCGGCGGGCGCGCATGACGCTGCCGTCCTGGCGCTCGATGTTGCGCGCCGTCGACGAGGACAGCGAGGACGACCCCGACTTCGTCGACTGGTTCGACGCCACCTTCCTCTACGGCCGCGTGGTCGACGCCGCCTGCCGCCGGCACTGGGTCGATCCGACCGAGCCGCTCACCAACGCCGTCATCGCCCCGGCGCATGGCGTGCTGGTGACTAGCGCGACCCTGGCCGACCCGGCGCTGGACGATCCCTTCGCGCTGGCGGAGATGCGCACCGGCGCGGCGCGGCTGCCGGATCGGCCAAAGACGCTGAAGCTCGCCTCGCCGTTCGATTACGCGAGCCAGGCGCGCGCCCTGGTGGTCACCGATGTCGCCCGCGACGATGCGCGCCAGGTGGCCGCCGCCATGCGCGAGCTGTTCCTCGCGGCCGGCGGTGGGGGCCTTGGCCTGTTCACCGCCATCCGCCGGTTGCGCGCGGTGCACGAGCGGATCGCCGCCCCGCTGGCGGACAAGGGCCTCGCGCTCTACGGCCAGCACGTCGACCCGTTGGAGGTGGGGGCGCTGGTGGATATCTTCCGCGCCGAAGAGGACGCCTGCCTGCTGGGCACCGATGCGGTTCGCGACGGCGTCGACGTGCCTGGCCGCTCGCTGCGGCTTTTGGTGTTCGACCGGGTTCCGTGGCCCCGGCCCGACCTGCTGCACAAGGCCCGCCGCGCCCGCTTCGGCGGCAAGGGCTACGACGACGCGCTGGCGCGGGGCCGCATCGCCCAGGCGTTCGGCCGCCTGATCCGCCGCGCCGACGACAAAGGCTGCTTCGTCCTGCTCGACGCCGCCGCGCCGACACGGCTGTTCTCGGCGCTGCCGCCGGGCGTAGAGATCCAGCGCGTCACCCTGGTCGAGGCGATCGAGACGGTGGAGGGGTTTTTGCGATGCTCCCCCTCAGGGGGAGCTGTCGGCGAAGCCGACTGAGGGGGCTTCTACTCGGACGTTCGGGCCGAGCGCGTATCGCAAACATCTGAGTGAAAGCCCCTCCGGCGCTGCGCGCCCCCTCCACCTGGGTGGGAGGATCCTGTCACAGCCACCCGCCGCCGTGGACGCCGTCGTAGGCCGGCATCAGCCCCTTGAGGATCAGGCCCCAGCCTTCGCGGTTCTTCTCGATGTAGGCGGGTGGGACGCCGTCGTTGGTCAGCGTCAGCTTGCAGCCCTCGGGGACCGGGACGATCTCGATCGTCACCGTGGTCATGCGCGGGTCAAACTGCGGAACGCCGAAGGTGAACACCAGCCGGTGCGGCCGGTCGATCTCCAGGTATTGGCCGACATGGCGTACGTCGCCCATGCCTGGGCGTCGCTCGACGAAAACGTACTCGCCGCCGACGGCCGGTTCGAGGTCGGCTTCGATCATATCGCCGGTGGCGGTGGCGAACATGAAGTGACGCGCGATCTGGACGTCGAGGAAGGCGTCGAACACCTTCTCCGGAGCCGCCTTGTAGCGCTGGATCACAACAGCGGTTCCGGTCGTCTCGATCATGACGTCGACTCCTTGAGCGTCTCGCCCCGCCAATATTTGCGCCGCGCCGCCGCCCAAGCTAGTCAGCGCGGATGAGACGCTTGGGCCTGGTGGGTTTCGGGCAGTTCGGCCAGCTGGCCGCGCGGCTGCTGAAGGACCATTTCGCGATCGTCGCGACCGATGTCGCGCCGACGGCGGAAGCGGTCGCGCGCGCCGCCGGCGTAGAGTTCGGCGGCCTGGAAGAAGTCGCCGGCTGCGAGATCGTCGTGGTGGCGGTTCCGGTGGCGGCCATGCGCGACATCTTCTCCGCCATCGCTCCGCACCTGCGACCGGGCGCGTTGGTCGTCGACGTGGGCTCGGTCAAGGTGCTGCCGGTGCAGTGGATGCTGGAGCTGCTTCCCGACCACGTTGACATCGTCGCCACCCACCCGCTGTTCGGGCCGCAGAGCGCGCGCACCGGCCTCACCGGTCTGCGCTTCGTGGTCTGCCAGGTGCGCGGCGAGCGCCACGAGCGGGTAGCCGCGCTCGGCCGGTCGCTGGGGCTGACGGTGACCGTGACTACGCCGGAGGAGCACGATCGCGAGATGGCCTACGTTCAGGCGCTGACACACCTGATCGGCCGATCCTTGGTCAACATCGGCATCCCCGACGAGCAACTGAAGACCCCCTCCTACCAGCACCTCCTCGAACTCTGCGGCCTTATCGGCGCCGACACCTTCGAGCTGTTCACCGCCATCCAGACCCAGAACCCGTTCGCCCCCGAAGTCGCCCAGGCCTTCGTCGAGGAGGCGCAGTCGCTGCTGGCCAAGGTGCAGGCGGGGAAGGCCTGATTTACTTCCGCTCATTCCGGCGAAAGCGGGAACCCAGGCCTTTTCCTGTTGCTGGCGTCGCGACGAAACGCGGCAGATCAGCAACACCAAAAACGCCTGGGTCCCCGCTTTCGGGGGATGAGCGGGGTTGCGATTACCCTTGCAGAAACTCCCCCAGCGCCTTGACGATCGCGCGGTTGTGCGCTTCCAGGCCGATGGTGATGCGCAGGTGGTCGGGCAGGTCGTAATTGCGGACGTTGCGCACGATCAGGCCCGTGGAGGCGAGGTGCGATTCGGCCTCGGCGGCGGTGCGGCCGGGCGTCGTTGAAAAGCCCACGAGCACGAAGTTGGCGGCCGACGGCCGTACGACCTCGAGTCCGAGCGCGCCCAGTTGCTGCTCCAGCCAGGGCCGCCACTGCGCGACCAGCGCGATCGAGCGGCGCTGGAAGTCCTCGTCGGCGAGGGCTGCGACCGCCGCGCGTTGCGCCGGCAGCGAGGTGTTGAACGGCAGGCGTGTCCGCTCCATCGCCGTGACGATCTCGGCGGGGCCGTAAGCCCAGCCCAGCCGCAGCGCCGCCAAGCCGTGCAGCTTGGAGAAGGTGTGGGTGACGACGAGGTTCGCTTGGTCCCGCGCATAGTCCAGGCCGTCGCTGTAGGCGGCGTCGCCGACGAACTCGCCGTAGGCACCGTCCAGCAGCAGCACGACGCCGGGCGGCAGGTTCTGGTGCAGCCGGCGCACGTCCGAGAACGGGATCCAGGTTCCCGTCGGATTGGCGGGATTGGCCAGGAAGACCAGGCGTGTGCGGTCGTCGACGGCCTTGAGGAGCTCGTCGACATCAATGCGGTAGCCAGGCTCGGGCGCGGTCTTGACCTCTGCCTGGCAGGCGCGCGCGCCGATGGCGTAGGCGGCGAAGCCGAACTCGCCCTGGACGATGTTGTCGCCGGGTTCGAGGAAGGTCTGGTCGATGAGGGCGAACAGCTCGTCCGACCCGCAGCCGAAGATCAGCCGCTCGGGCTCGAGGCGGTAGGTCGCCGCGATCGCTTCGCGCACGATGCTGGCCCGCGGGTCGGGATAGAGCTGCAGCTCCTGGGTTGCGCCGACGTAGGCCTCGCGGGCCCTGTCGCTGGAGCCCAGCATGTTCTCGTTGGCGGAGAGCTTGATCGGGTGCTCGAAGCCCGCGGCCTTGGCCTTGCCCGGGACATAGGCGCGAATGTCGAGGATGCCCGGCTTGGGACGCGGGAGCGCGCTGCGGCTGCGATCGGGAGGCGAGGGGCCGTGCATCTTGGATGAACGGTCATCGGCCCATCCGGGATGCTGCGACTGATTGTTACACGTCCAGCGGGGCCGGGGCGGCTCCAATGACGCCGGCGAGCTGGCCGGGGGCGCGGGCGAGCCGCTCGTCGTTCGCCTGGTAGAAGCCGGAGAGGATGAACAGCTTCAGGCCGCCGGCCTCGATGAGGAAGGTGCCGGCGACCCCGTCCCGGCTGAGCGCCTCTTCGATCGCCCGGCCCGACTGCGCGGCGTCGGTGACCCAGAAGGTGCGGTCGTCGCCGGTGGGCTCGACCTCGACCTCCGCGACGCCCAGCGCCGCCAGCGGCCCCCAGGCGGCCAGGCAGGGCAGGATGGTGAAGACCTTCAGCTTCGGCTCCGCCAGCAGCCGCCCCCACCAAGCGCTGTCCGGGCTGAGCGCGAGGGCGGCGACGCCGCCGCGGGTGCGGGCGGCGGCCAGGGCGTCCTCAGGCTTCGCGGTCTGGCGAAGCGACGGCGAGGAGCCAAAGCGCATGCGCGCGAGCTCCATGGTTCGGCCGGGGTCGCGCCCGCCCCAGACGGCGACGTTATAGGGACCTTGCAGGCTTAGGCTGTCGGCCATCAGCTCGCGCCAGATGCGCACGACGATCGGCGGGCGGGCGGCGACGCGGGGCGCAGCGAGGAGCTTGCGCATCACCTGCGTCTCGCGAGCTGGACGAAGGCCGAACTTGTCGGCGTCGCCGGCGGCGGCTTTGGCGGCCGCGACTTCGCGCGCCAGCGCCGAGCGCTCGTCGATCAGGCGCAGGAGCTCGGCGTCGACGGCGTCGATCCGCGCCCGGACGTCTTCCAGAGACGGCGGCGCGGGCGTCTTGTCGGCCATGGTCCTCCCCCCGCAGTTACCCGGGCCTGCGGTTAGGTCATCGAGGCGGCAGGCGCAAGATGGCGTTGGGACGCCGGAAGCGTTGTCAGGCCGAGGTGTAGCGGATGTCGCTCTCGGACCGCGGCGCCAGAGGGCTCGGCCGCGCGGCGGCCGCCACCCGCTCCAGCAGGGCGTCGGCCATGATCGGCTTGGAAAGGTGGCCGTCGGCGCCCGACGCCAGCGAGGCGGAGATATGGTCCGGCATGGCGTTGGCGGTGAGCACGTGGATCGGCGTGGGCTGCACGCCGCTCTGAGCTTCCAGCTTGCGGATCTCGCGGATTGCGGTCAGCCCGTCCATGACCGGCATCTGCATGTCCATCAGGATCAGGTCGAAGATGGCGTTGCGGAACGCGTCTATCGCCTCGGCGCCGTTCTCCACGCAGGTCAGCTTGACGCCGGCGGCGCCCAGGATCAGCTCAACGACGCGGCGGTTGGTCGGGTGGTCCTCGGCCAGCAGCACGCGCATGCCCACGAGTGGGTCCGGCGCAGGCTCCAGTTCCGGCGTCTCGACCCAGAGGTCAGCCACTCCGGCGCAACGCGGCAGCTCCACCGACAGGATGAAGATGGCGCCTTGGCCCGGTTCGGCGTCGGCTTCCAGCCGGCCGCCCATCGCCTCGGCGAGCGAGCGGGAGATCGAAAGCCCCAGGCCGCTGCCGCCGAACCGCCTCGTAATGGAGCCGTCGGCCTGCTCGAAGCGCGAGAACAGCCGCGCCTTGGTCTCGGCGTCGAAGCCGATGCCGGTGTCGCGCACCTCGAAGCGGAGCTCGGAGCTGGTCTCGCCGCGAAACGCATCGACGCTCAGGCGAATGTGCCCTCGCTGCGTGAACTTCACCGCATTGCCGACCAGATTGCAGAGGATCTGGCGTAGCCGCGCGGCGTCGCCGGAATAGGCGCCCTGGGCGGCGGGCGCGACGGATACCTGCAGGTCCAGGCCCTTGGCTTGGGCGGCGGCGTCGAACAGGGCGGCGCAGGCGCTGACCGAGGTGGCCAGATCGAAGGGCTCGGCCTTGAGCTCCATCTTGCCGGCTTCGATGCGTGCGAGGTCCAGGATATCGCTGAGCAGGGTTTCCAGCGTCACCGCGGAGGTCTCGATCAGCGAAACCATCTCGCGCTGCGCATTCGAAAGCTCCGTGCGCGCCAGGGCGCCGGCCACGCCCAGCACGCCGTTCAACGGCGTGCGGATCTCGTGGCTCATGTTGGCGAGGAATTCGGACTTGGCGCGGTTGGCGGCCTGGGCTTCCTCGACCGCGCGCCGCAACCGGGCCTCGGACTTGGTGCGCGCGCTGGTCTCCGTGGCGACGTCCTCGTGCAGCAGAAGCAGGGCGGCGGGCTCTCCGGCCTCGTCACGCCAATAGGTCACGCGAACCCGGATGGCGGAGAAATGCGAATCCGGTTGCTCGACCGAGACATCGCCCAGCAGCACTTCGCGCTCGCCGCGGGCCAGGCGCGCAATGGCCTCCTCAATGTGCGACGCGGAGCGCGACCAGACCGCGGACAGTTGCTGGCCTACGACGTCGCTGCGGGTGCGGCCCCGCGGAATGAGGAAGACCTGTTCGCACTGCGGGCTGATTTCGAGCAGTCGGCCGTCGAGGCTCACCAGACTCATCAGGAGCGGCGCTCTCGCGACAAAGCGCCGCGCGTCCTCTTCTGCCCTGGACTCAGCCATGCTTCCCCCAAACCCCGTAAGCACACTATCCAGTAGAGGCTTAAGATTTTCGCAGCTGCGAAGAGACGCCTTTGCGAGCGGGACCCGAACGCGCATATGGGGCCGATGAACGACCCGTCGGGCGCGCTCGTGCTGTTTTCCGGTGGACAGGATTCCGCCGTCTGCCTGGCGTGGGCGCTCGGACGCTACGGCAGGGTCGAGACGGTGGGCTTCGACTACGGCCAGCGCCACGCCGTTGAGCTGGAGGCGCGGCGCACCGTGCGCGAGGCGATCGCGGCCTTCCCCGGCTGGGGCGAGCGCCTGGGCGAGGACCACGTGCTCGACATGCGCAGTTTCGGCTCGGTGGCGGAAAGCGCGCTCACCGCCGATCGGGCGATCGAGATGACCGAAAAGGGGCTGCCCTCGACCTTCGTGCCGGGACGCAACCTCGCTTTCTTCGTCTACGCCGCGGCGCTGGCCGACCGACGCGGGCTTTCGCGCCTGGTGGGCGGCATGTGCGAGACCGACTTCTCCGGCTACCCGGACTGCCGGCGCGACACGCTGGACGCCATGCAGAGCGCGCTCAATCTCGGCATGGCGCAAAGCTTCCTGATCGAGACCCCGCTGATGCGGCTGACCAAGGCTGACACCTGGGGGCTCGCCAAGATGCTGGGCGGCGAGCGGCTGGTCGAGCTGATCGTCGCCGACAGCCACACCTGCTACCTGGGCGAGCGCGGCGAGCAGCACGCCTGGGGCCGCGGCTGTGGAACCTGCCCGGCCTGCGAGCTGCGCGCGAAGGGGTGGGCGGAATGGACCGCCAAGGGGCGTCCGGAGCTGATCGCAGCGGAGGCTCAGGCGTGAGCTACGCCGTGAAGGAGATCTTCCTCACCCTGCAGGGCGAGGGCGGGCAGGCGGGGCGGCCGGCGGTGTTCTGCCGGTTCGCCGGCTGCAACCTGTGGACCGGTCGCGAGGCAGACCGCGCCGAGGCGGTTTGCACCTTCTGCGACACCGACTTCGTCGGCATGGATGGCCCAAGCGGCGGACGCTTCGCCAGCGCCGACGATCTTTCCAACGCCGTCGAGGCGGCTTGGCGGGGTGGGGCGGATGACCGACTGGTGGTGCTGACCGGCGGCGAGCCGCTGCTGCAGGTCGACCCGGCGCTGATCGCTGCGTTGCATGCGCGCGAATTTCAGATCGCGTTGGAGACCAACGGCACGCTGGCGGCGCCCGCCGGCCTCGACTGGATCTGCGTCAGCCCCAAGGCGGACGCAACAGTGGTGCAGACGCGCGGCCAGGAGCTGAAGCTGGTCTACCCCCAGCCTGGCGTCGATCCTGCCCGCTTCGAGCGGCTGGATTTCGAGCGTTTCCTTCTGCAGCCGATGGACGGCCCGGAGCGCCTCGCCAACACCGAAGCGGCGATCGCCTATTGCCTCGCCCACCCCCGCTGGCGTTTAAGCGTCCAGACGCACAAGTACATCGGCATTGCGTGAGGCCGACCCGAGCCCCGCCGCCCACCATTCCATGAGCCCAGCCATCTTCGAGATCACCAAGGTCGCCGGCTTCGACGCGGCGCACAACCTGCCGAACGGCCCGGCGGGAAGCCCCTACACGCGCCTACACGGCCACTCCTTCCGCGTCGAGGCGACGGTTCGTGGCGAAGCCCAGCCGCCGGTCGGCTGGGTCGCGGACTTGGGCGAGCTGGACGCAGCCCTGAAAACGGTGGCGGGCGACCTCGACCACGGCCTGTTGAACGAGAAGCCCGGCCTCGAAAGCCCGACGCTGGAGAACCTCTGCCGTTATTTCGCCGATCGCCTGAGGCCGCAGTTTCCAGGGCTCTGCCGGGTGAGCGTGTCGCGCCCGACCATCGGCGAGAGCTGCACCTATCTTGTGAGCTGAGCGCTCTAAAAAATCCGGGAACAGGCCGCCCGGTCATATGGTTTGACACGAAGCTGCTGCATTGCAGCATCAATCTGTCATCGCGATCAAGTCGGGCGTCCTGATCCCGCCGCGCGCGGGTTTTCCCAGCGAGGAGCTTCCCATGGCCGATACGCCGATTCCCACCACGCCTCCCGCCAAGAACGGCGGATCCGCTTCCATCGCTGCGATCGAAGCCGCCAAGTCGGCGACCGACGCCGGCGTGCGTCAGGCCAGGGAAGGGGTTCGCGCCGCCGAAGCCGTGGCGGACACGACCGCCGAGGCCAGCCGAGCGGCTGCGAAGGCCAACAGCGAAATCTTCCGCAGCCAGGTCGAGACCGCCCAGCAGGCGGTGCGCTCGAGCATGGAAGCCGGCATGCGCAGCTTCGAGGGCATCGCGCAGACCTGGACGCGCGCCTTCGGCGCCGCCGCGCCCAATCCGGACCTTGCAGAGCAGTCGGCGCGTAACGTCCAGGCGGTGTCGCAGGCGTCCAGCGCGCTCGCCAGGGGCGCCAAGGACGCCTCACAGGCCTGGTTCGAGCTCAGCCAGAAGGCGGTGCGCACCAATCTCGAAGCGTTCGGCCAGCTGAGCAGCGTGCGCTCGGTGCAGGAGCTGATGGCGCTGCAAAGCAACCTGCTGCGCGACAACCTGCAACAGTGCATCGAGAGCGGCGAAGCGATCGCGCGCGCCTCCACCGACGCGATCCACGAAGCCACCCGGGCGATCCATCCGACTCAGCCGGGGCTGTAGGGCTTACTGATCCTCCCGGCAAGGGGAGGTGGCCGAAGGCCGGAGGGCTTCCACTCAAACGCTGATTGGAGGTCCCGGCCGGCTTCCGAGTGGATGCCCCTCAGTCGGCTACGCCGACAGCTCCCCTGAGGGGGAGCATCGCGCGGCATTAGTACCGTCCGGCCGCGCCGGGCCGGAACGCGCCGCCGCCGGTCTGGCCGCGGTGGCGCAGGAAGGCGTCGGCCAGCACGCAGGCCAGCATCGCCTCGACCACCGGCACGGCGCGGATGCCGACGCAGGGGTCGTGGCGGCCCTTGGTGCGCAGGTCGATCTCCTCGCCTGCTTCGTTGACGGTGCGCCGTTCGGTGAGGATCGACGACGTCGGCTTGAAAGCGACGCGGGCGGTGATTCGCTGGCCCGTCGAAATGCCGCCGACGATCCCGCCGGCGTTGTTGGCCAGGAACGTCGGGCCGTCATTTCCGGCGCGCATCTCATCGGCGTTTTCTTCGCCCGACAGCGCCGCTGCGGCGAAGCCCGCGCCGATCTCCACCGCCTTGGCGGCGTTGATCGACATGAAGGCCGCGGCCAGTTCGGCGTCGAGCTTGCCGTAGAGCGGCGCGCCCCAGCCGGGCGCCGCGCCGATCGCTTCGACCGCGACGACGGCGCCGGTCGAGGAGCCGGCCTTGCGGACCTTCTCCAGATGCTCTTCCCAGACCGGCGCGATGGCCGCGTCGGGCGCCCAGAACTGGTTGTTCAGCGTCTCGGACCAGTCGATCCGCGCCGGGTCGACGGCGTGCGGCCCGATCTGCACCACGGCGCCGCGGATCTGAACCTGCGGGATGATCTTGCGGGCGATGGCGCCGGCGGCTACCCGCGCAGCGGTCTCGCGCGCCGACTGGCGCCCACCGCCGCGGTAGTCGCGCACCCCGTACTTGGCGAAATAGGCGTAGTCGGCGTGGCCCGGCCTAAAGGCTTGGGCGATTTCCGAGTAGTCACGGCTGCGCTGGTCGACGTTCTCGATCATCAGCGAGATCGGCGTGCCGGTGGTCACCTGGCCTTCGGTGCGGTCATCCTCGAACACGCCGGAGAGGATGCGAACCTCGTCCGGCTCCTGCCGCTGGGTGACGAACTTGCCCTGGCCGGGACGGCGGCGATCCAGCCACGGCTGGATGTCCGCCTCGTTGAGCCGGATGCCCGGAGGGCAGCCATCGACCACGCAGCCCAGCGCCGGCCCGTGGCTTTCGCCCCAGGTCGTCACGCGGAAGAGGTGGCCGAAGGTGTTGTGCGACATGCCCGGCTTCTAGCGGAAGTGCGGAGGTCGAACAAATGCACGTCGCAAGGCGCTGCGCTATATGCGGAGCATGAGCGACAAGAGCCTGATCCCGCCCTCGCCCAGCGAGGAGGACTATGTGCGCCAGGTGGCGAGCCTGACGCCGTTGCCGCAGCTTTCGGAAAGCGATCCGATCGCGCTCTTCGCCGAGTGGCTGAAGGAGGCCGCCGAGAAGGAGCCGAACGACCCGAACGCGGTCGCAGTCGCCACCGTGGACGACGACGGCCTGCCGGACGTGCGCATGGTGCTGCTGAAGGACGCCGATGCGCGCGGCTTCGTCTTCTACACCAACCTGGAGAGCGCCAAGGGCCGCCAGCTCGAGGCGCATGCGAAGGCGGCGCTGCTGTTCCACTGGAAGTCACTACGCCGCCAAGTGCGGATCCGCGGGCCGGTGGCGCGGGTGAGCGAGGCCGAGGCGGACGATTACTGGAACACCCGCGCGCGCCCGGCCCAGCTCGGCGCTTGGGCCTCGGCGCAATCGCGGCCGCTGCCCGATCGCCTGGCGCTGGAGAAGAAGATCGCCGAGTACGGCCTGCGCTTCGGCCTCGGCAAGGTCCCTCGGCCGCCGCACTGGTCCGGCTTCCGGGTGGAGCCGCAGCTGATCGAGTTCTGGCGCGATCGGCCTTTCCGGCTGCACGAGCGGCTGGTGTTCGAGCGCGCCGGCGCAGGCTGGACGACCAAGCGGCTGTTTCCTTGACGCCCAAAAGCCAAGCCGAGGCCGGCGCCTGGCTGCAGGCTCGGGCCGAACGGGTGATTGAGACCGCGCTCGCCCGCGTGTTCCTTACGCCCGACGCCGCTTTCAAGCAGAAGAAGGCGGTCGACTTCGACTACGTCGATTTCACCACGCACGAGCAGCGGTCAACGGCGCTATCGCGTGAGTTGGAGATGAACCGCGCTGCGGCGCCGGACATCTATCGCGGCGTGCGCAGGATCACGCGCTGCGCCGACGGCGGCCTGGAGTTCGACGGCGAGGGCCCATTGGTCGATGAAGTGCTGGAGATGCGCCGCTTCGCCGACGAGGCGGTGCTCTCGGTCACGCCGAACGCGCTGACCGGCGACATGGCCGAGGCGCTCGGCCGGGCCATCGCCCGCTTTCACGCCGAGGCGCCGCAGAGGTCCGCCACGGGGCTCGGCTTCACCGTGCCGTCCAACGCTCGCGTGCTGCGCGGGCTGTCGCGCGAACTGGGCGACGCGGCGGTCGAGGCGCTGATCGCGACCACCGAGGCGGAGCATCAGCGCCTGCGCCCGCTGCTGGAGGGGCGCACCGCGGCCGGCTTCTCGCGCCGCTGCCATGGCGACCTGCATCTCGGCAACATCCTCGTCGAACAGGGGCGGCCGGTGCTGTTCGACTGCATCGAGTTCAACGACGCGCTGACCGACATCGACGTCCTCTACGATCTTGCCTTCCTGCTGATGGACCTCGCCTTCCGCGACCGGCGCGAGGCGGCGGTGCGGGTGCTCGGCGGCTACTTCGACGAGGCGGCGCGGCGCTTCTCGCCAGGGCTGCTCTGGGAAGGGCTGACCCTGCTGCCGCTGTTGCTCTCGGTGCGTGCGGCGGTGCGCGCCCACGTCAGCGGCCACAGCGGCGACGCCGAACTTGGGCGGCGCTATCTGGCGGCCGCACAGGCGCATCTCTCGCCCGAGCCTGCGCAACTGGTGGCGATGGGCGGACTTTCCGGCTCGGGCAAGTCGACGGTGGCGCGCAAGCTCGCGCCGGCGCTGGGCGCGGCGCCCGGCGCGGTGATCCTGCGCAGCGACGAGATCCGCAAGCGCCAGGCGGGCCTTGGGCCGACCGAGGCGGCGCCGCCGACCGCCTACAGCGCCGCGGCGGACGCCGCGGTTTTCGACGAACTGTTCAGCGTGGCCGAGACTTTGTTGCGGGCCGGCCGCTCGGTGGTGCTGGATGCGACCTTCATGCGCCTCGAGTTGCGGGCGCGGGCAGAGGCGGTTGCTGCTGCGGCCGGCGCGCCGTTCGAGGGGCTGTGGCTGCAGGCTGCGCCGGCCGTGCTGGAGGCCCGCGTCGCCGCCCGTCAGGGCGACGCCTCCGACGCCGACATCGCCGTGCTGCGCGCTCAGCTGGGGCGCGACCTCGGGGTGATGCGCTGGCGGGTGCTGGACGCATCACGCTTGGCGGAGGAGATCGCCGCCGGCCTTTCGCGTCGGCCAGCCCGACCCTAGATTCGTCAGATGGCTGTCGCTTTCACCCGCGAGGAAGACTACGAGGCCCGCGCCGCGGACCTGCCGGATCGGCCGATCTCAGCGCACCCGAACCTGGTCACCGCCTCCGGGCTCGCCGCCATCGAGGCCGAGCTCGCCGCCGCGCGCGCCGCCTATGCCGCGGCCCAGACCGAGGGCGGGATCAGCGCCGACCGCACCGCCATGGCCCGCGCCACGCGCGACCTTCGCTACTGGTCGGCCAGGCGCGCCAACGCTCAGCTCGTCGAGCCGGAGGACGCGGCCGGCACGGTGCAGTTCGGCCGCACCGTCGAGATCGAGCGCGAGGACGGCCGCAAGCAAAGCTTCCGCATCGTCGGCGAAGACGAAGCCGACCCGGCGAAGGGCAGCGTCTCCTACGTCTCGCCCCTGGCGCGCGCGCTGCTCGGCAAATCGGTCGGCGACGAGGCGCTGGTCAACGGCGCATCCGTCGAGATAGTCGGCGTCCGCTAGCGTTGCCTTTTGGAACCACGGCCCACACGGACCCCACGGACGCGGTTCGGCGGAGGGCCTATGCGGCCTCCAGAGCTGATTGAACGACCGGCCTGGCCGGTCAATGTTGAAGGCTAAGGCCTTCCGTCCGTGTGGTCCGTGTGGCCCGTGGTTTAATCGAGCTGCGGCGCCGTTGGCACGGACGGCCGGTCGCTCTAGCGACGCTGGATCGCGCCGGCGTAGTCGATCACGCACATTGCGCCCCAGCGGGCGTGGGCGCCGCAGGCGACGCCGGCGGCCTGGTAGCTGCCGTTGAACATATCGCGGCGATGGCCGCGGCTCGGGACGCCGCTGTCGACGATGAGCTGGCGAACCACGTCCTCCGGCGAACGTTGGCCGTAGGAAATGGCCTCGGCCGTCAAGCCGGCCCATAAGCCCTGGCCTTGAATGCGGTGGCCGAGCGCGCCGGCCTCGCCATGGCCCACGGAGCCGCGAGGCCCCTGCCTTGCCACGTGGACGTTGGCCGCCCGCTCCAGCCGCACATCGGCGTCGAGAGGCGGCAACGGACGCTGGCGCATCAGGAAGGCGATGGCGTCTTCGACCGCAGCGGGGTCTTCATTGGCCGCGCCGTAACCGTAGCCGTAACCGTCATCGTCGTAGCGGGCGTCGCGCATTTGACGGTGGCGCAGCTCGCGAGCGTAGGCTTGGGGGTGCGCGCGGGCCTGGTTGATTTCGTCGAGGACCGCATCTTCGAAGCGGTCGGCGCGAACCGGCGTCGGGGCGGAAGCAAGCAGAAGCGGCGCGGCCAGTAGACCGAGCCAGGCGATGGCGTGCACGCGCATCTTTGGAATCACTCTTGGTGCAGACGTTTGTCCTGGCCAAGACGTAACACAGCCATGCTTAACGCATCGCTGCGACGGGGCGTCTCAAGCGCTGCTTTTTCGCGCGGGACGCGATTTTTCTGTGGGCCAAAGCCGCCGAGGGGGCCCCGGTCCCGCTTAGGAGACCGGGGCCAGCCGGCGCGATACTCGGCGTCGGCGGAAGGCGACGCTACTTGGGCTCGTCCGTACGCCTTCGTGTCCGTCCCGCTCAGAGACGGTTGCGGGCGGATGCGCTATGTCGTGCAGGATGCGTTCCAGCGGCTGCGATCGCGGCTTGGCAGGAAGGGGCGATCCATGCGGGTCCTGATCGTCTACGGCACCTCAGAAGGCCACACGCGCGAACTTGCGCACGAAGCGGGGCATGCGCTGAGCCAGGCGGGCTACCCGACGGCGGTCGAGCCGGCCGGGACGGATTCAGGCTACCCGGATCCAAAGCCCTACGACGCCGCGATCCTGGCCGCCTCGTTGCACGTCGGACGCTACCAGCCCGCGCTGGTCGCCTACGCGCGGGCGCAGCATGAGGCGCTCAATGCGCTGCCGTCGGCCTTCGTTTCGGTCTCGCTGTCCGCAGCGGGGCTCAATCCCGAGGACTGGGAAGGGCTGGAGGACAGCCTCGCGCGCTTCCAGCATGAGACGCTGTGGACGCCGAAGGCCGTGCACCAGGCGGCGGGCGCCATCCGCTTCAGCCAGTACGACTTCTTCAAGCGCCTGGTGCTGAAGCACATCGCCGCCGAGCGTGGCCACAGGACAGTCGCGTCGCGCGACTACGACCTCACCGATCACGCGGCGTTGCAGCGCTTCGTGCTGGAGTTCGTCGAGCAGGGGACCAAAGCGCCCGCCCGACGACCTTAGGTGGGGTGCGCGGGCGGATGCGATTAATGATGTTGCAATCCTGTTTGTCTGTAAGGGACTGCAGCATCAACGGAACTCTGGGTGATCTTGAGGTGGGGGCGACGAGACGATGACCGTGCGCCCGCAGCTGCTGTTCCTGACGCAGCGCATCCCCTATCCGCCGATGAAGGGCGAGAAGATCCGCCCGCTGCAGACGATCCAGCATCTGCGAGAGACCTACGACATCCACCTCGGCACGCTGATCGATGATCCGCGCGACTGGGAGCATGTGCCGGCGGTGCAGGCGCTCTGCGCCAGCTCCTGGTTCTCAGGCGTCAACCGCAAGCTCGCCAACGTCACCTGCCAGACCGGCTGGCTGACCGGCGAGCCGCTCAGCGTCACCTTCTACCGCGACCGTAAGCTGCAAACCTGGGTGAAGCGGGTGCTCGACGAGGTGAAGCCCGAGGCGATCTTCGTCTTCTCCGGCAACATGGCGCCCTACGTCCTGAACCTGAGAGGCGTCGAGCGGGTCCGGCTGGTCGACCTGACCGACGTGGATTCCGAGAAGTGGCGCGCCTACGCCGACGTCGCCCGCTTCCCGATGAACTTCGTCTACAAACGCGAATGGAAGAAGACCGCCGAGCTCGAGGCGAAGATCGCGCGCGAGTGCGACTGGTGCACCTTCGTCTCCGACGACGAGGCGGCGCTGTTCGGCAAGCTGCAGCCAGCCCAGGCGGCCAAGATCCGCGCGGTCAGCAACGGCGTCGACCACGCCTATTTCGACCCCGCCTTCGACTATGTCGCGCCGTTCGAGACGGATCGGCTCAACTTCGTCTTCACCGGCACCATGGACTATCCGCCGAATGTCGATGCGGTGGTCTGGTTCGCTCGTGAGATCCTGCCGGTGATCCGCAGAACCGCGCCGGACGCCCGTTTTCACGTGGTGGGGTCCAGCCCCTCGGCGGACGTGCAGGCGCTCGCCGCCCTCGACGGCGTGTTCGTCACCGGGCGCGTGCCGGACGTCCGGCCCTATCTCGCCCACGCGACGGCCGGCGTCGCCCCGATGCGCATCGCGCGCGGGATCCAGAACAAGGTGCTCGAAGCCATGGCGATGGCGCGGCCGACCGTGGTGACACGCGACGCCCTCGAGGGCATCGACGCCACCCCTGGGACGGAAGTCCTGCTCGCCGACACCGCCGAGGCCTTCGCCGCCGCTTGCCTTGAGACCGCCGAGGCCAAGGCCGCGGCCATCGGTGAGGCGGCCCGGAAGAGGGTGCTGCGCGACTACGTCTGGGCCGAGCGGCTGCGCGGCTTCGACCGCCTGCTGGCGCCCGGAGCGGCCTGACAATGCGTATCCTTTTCCATCACCGCATCGCCTCGCGCGACGGCCAGTCGGTGCACATCGAGGAGATGATCGCGGCGCTGGAGCGGCAGGGCCACGAGACGCGGCTGGTCGGCCCGGCGAGCTGGGCAGCGAGCGGCTTCGGCAGCTCCAACAAGCTGGTCGATGCGATTAAGCGGATGATCCCCGGCGCGCTCTACGAGCTGCTGGAGGTCGCCTACAATCTGAAGGCCTACGGCCGCCTGAAGCGCGCGGTGGCCGAGTACCAGCCGGACGTCATCTACGAGCGCTTCAGCCTGTTCCTGTTCGCGGGCGTCTGGGTGCGCAAGCAGACCGGCCTGCCACTGCTGTCGGAAGTCAACGCGCCGCTGTTCGAGGAACGGGCGAAGAACGACGGCCTGAAGCTGCACGCGCTCGGCCGCTGGGCGCAGGGCTACATCTGGCGGCGCGCCGACCACCTGCTTCCGGTCACCGGCGTGCTGGGGCGAACCGTCCGCGACTACGGCGTCGCGCCGGAGAAGATCACCATCGTCCCGAACGGCATCGACCCCGGTCGCTTCGACGCCGCCGGGACGATTACCGCAGAGGCCGCCAAGCAGAGCCTGGGCGTGCCGCCGCAACGGCTGACGATCGGCTTCACCGGGTTCATCCGCGGCTGGAACGCGGTCCATCGGCTGCTCGACTTCGCCGCCAAGCATCGCGAGACGCTCGACCTGCACATCCTGGTGGTCGGCGACGGGCCGGCGCGCGACCCGCTGATCGCCTACGCCGCCGAGAAGGGCATTCCCGACCGGCTGACCATCACCGGCGTGGTCGAGCGCGATGAAGTGGCCCGTCACGTGGCGGCCTTCGACATCGCCGTGATCCCCGGCGTGACGCCATACGCGTCGCCGCTGAAGCTGTTCGAATATCTGCAGTTGGGGCGGGCGATCGTCGCGCCCGACACCGAGAACATCCGCGAGATCCTCACCGACGACGCCGACGCCCTGCTGTTCGATGTCGCCGCGGAGGCGGCGCTGGAGGGGGCGCTGCTGCGGCTGTGCAGCGACGAGACCCTGCGCCGGCGCCTCGGCGCGGCGGCCCGCGAGACCATTTCGGCCAAGTCGCTCACCTGGGATCAGAACGCCAAGCGGGTCGTCGCGATTGGCGAGGCGCTCGTGGCGCCCAGGCCACAGTCCTGACAAGGCTTTGACCTAGGAGGAACTTCGGGCGCGCCGGAGCGCTCTCAAGGTGTAGCTGCAATCGGCTGAAGTTCCATGGCCAGGCACCACTTTCGCAGCCAGCCGACGCTCCAACGCAGCGGAGGCGGCGCGTCATCCTCACTGATGGGCATTGGCCTCGTCGTCGTCCTTGCGATCGGGGCCGGCGTGCTGGTTAGCACCACGTTCCGAGCCCTCGACACCTGGGCGAACAGGCCCGCCGAGACGGCCCGCGCCGAGAATCTGACGCCGGTTGCGCCCGCTCAAGCTCCCGCCGCTCTCGCTCCGCAACTCGCCCAGGCCGCGCCCGAAGCCGTGGCTGCGCCCCCGCCGCGCATCGTCAAGGCTACGGCGCCTAAGAAACCCCGCGCGCTCAAAACTGAGAAGGCCGAGTCGCAGGCGGCGCCGGCTGACGGCAAGGCGCAATGGGCCAGGCAGCAGAGCGACTACCAGCTCGCCCGCACCGCCTACGACGCCAACGAGCGGGCGGAAGGGTATCGCTGGGCCCGGCAGAACAAGGTCCGCACGCCACGCTACTGCCGTCCCCTCGAGCAGCAGCGCAACAGCGCCTTCATGGAAGGCTGCCTCAACTACGCCAGCCAGAAATCCTCCGCGACGGGCGGGGGCGGGCCGGTGGATCCGGGCTAGAGGAGCCTGTACTCGCTTTCCGGCGCCGGCGCGCCGTCGGTGCGGATGAGGCCGCGGCGGGCGAGGTCGATCATGTGGGCCAGCATCGAGCAGGCGGCGGCGGGGTGCAGCCTGGGATCGACGTCGGCGTAGAGCTTGGGCACCAGTTCGCCGATGCGGGCGGGGCCGGATTGCAGGGCCGTGAGGATCTGGGTTTCGCGCGCCCTGCGGTGGGCGGCGTAGGCGGCGAGGAACGGCTCCGGCTGGCGGATGGGCGGGCCGTGGGTCGGCCAGAGCGTCGCAAAGCCCCGCGCCCGCACCTGCTCCAGGCTTGCCATGTAGGCGGTCATGTCGCCGTCGGGCGGAGCGACGATGGTGGTCGACCAGCCCATGATGTGGTCGCCGGTAAAGAGGGCTTTCTCCTCCAGCAGCGCGTAGCAGATGTGATTGGAGGTGTGGCCGGGCGTGGGGATCGCCTCGAAGGTCCAGCCCTGGCCGGCGACGCGGCCGCCGGCGCAGAGGCTGACGTCCGGAGCAAAGGCGCCTTCGCCGGCGTGCTCCATCTGCGGCCCGTCATCGGACACGACGGCCTTGGGGGCAGCGCAGCCGTAGATCTGAGCGCCGGTCGCCGCCTTCAGAGGCGCGGCCAGCGGGGAGTGGTCGATGTGATGGTGGGTGATCAGGATCGCGCTCACCCGCTCGCCGGGGATGGCGGCCAGGATCGCCTGCAGGTGCGCGGCGTCGTCCGGGCCAGGGTCGATGACCGCCACCTCGCCCTGGCCGACGATGTAGGTGCCGGTGCCGGTGTAGGTGAACGGGCCGGGATTGTTGGCGATCACCCGGCGGATCAGCGGCGAGACCTGCTGCACGACGCCGTACTCGAACTGGATCTCACGGACGTAGGGGATCATCGGATCAGCCGGGGAGCACGCCCGAGAGGTCGTAACCGGCCTCGCGGCCAAGGCCCACCAACTCGTTGCGAGGGCGGGCGCCGGACAGCGCCTCGCCCAGCGCCCAGGTGACGATCGAGCGGGTGCCGGAGCGGCAGTAGGCCAAGGTCGGGCCGTTGGCCTCGGCGAGCACGCGCTGCTCGGCCTCCACCTGCTCGCGCGTCGGCCCGCCGCGCACCGGGATGTGGACGTAGGCGAGACCGGCGGCGGTCGCGGCGGCCTCGATCTCCGCGCTCGTCGGCTGGCCGGGCTCCTCGCCGTCGGGCCGATTGTTGATGATCAGACGAAAGCCCTGGCGGGCGGCTTCGTCCACGTCGCCCAATGAGATCTGCGGGGCGACGGAAAGCTGGTCTGTGACGCGTCGGAACTGGCTCATGGCTCATCTCGGGTTGCGGCGGCCCTTTCGCCCGGTTTGACATCAATCCGGCGGGGAGGGAAGTTCGGGCGGCCGACCCGTCGACAGGCCGCCCGGTCCCCATGCTCCGCTTTATCGGCCGGCGCCTGCTGGTCGCCGTCCCGACGCTCTTCCTGGTGGTGACGCTCGCCTTCTTCATGATGCGCGCGGCGCCCGGCGGCCCGTTTGACATGGACCGCAAGCTGGCGCCGGCGATCGAGCAGAACGTGCTGGCGCGTTACGGAATGAACCGGCCGCTGGGCGAGCAGTATCTGTCCTATCTGGCGGGCGTGGCGCGCGGCGATCTCGGGCCGTCGCTGAAATACAAGGACAAGAGCGTCCTCGACATCCTCAAAGAGAACGCCCCGATCAGCCTCAAGCTGGGCGGGCTGGCGATCTCGCTCGCCGTCGTGCTGGGCGTGAGCCTGGGCGTGCTGGCGGCAGCGTGGCAGAATCGGCCCGGCGACCACGTGGTGATGGCGGTCGCGGTGCTGGGCGTCTGCATCCCCACCTTCGTCACCGCGCCGCTGCTGGTGTTGGCCTTCGCCTCCAAGCTGGGATGGCTGCCGAGCGGCGGCTGGAACGACGGGGCGTGGCGCAACCTGGTGCTGCCGGTGGTGGTGCTGGCCCTGCCGCAGATCGCGGTGATCTCGCGACTGACGCGGGCGGGGATGATCGAGGTGCTGCGCTCCAACTATATTCGCACCGCGCGTGCGAAGGGGTTGCCCGAACACAGCGTGATCTTGCGCCATGCGCTGAGGGCGGCCATTCTACCTTTGGTGGGCTATCTCGGCCCGGCTTGCGCGGGCCTGCTGACAGGCTCGCTCATCGTGGAGCGGATTTTCAACCTGCCTGGCCTCGGTCGCTTCTTCGTCATCAGCGCCCTGCAGCGCGACTACACCGTGGTGATGGGCATGGTGATCGTCTACGCCGTGCTGATCGTGCTGCTAAATCTGCTCGGAGACCTGATCTACGCGGCCCTCGATCCACGAGTCAGGCTCTCATGAGGCGACTTACCAAGGGTACGGGCCGCAGCGTCCAGACGATGATCCAGGCCGCCCGCGGGCGCAGTCTTTGGGATGACGCCCGCACCCGCCTCCTGCGTAACAAGGCCGCAGTCACAGGCATGACCGTGCTCGCCGCGCTGGCGGTGGCGGCGATCCTGGGTCCCCTGGTCGCGCCTTTCGCCCACGACGAGATCAGCAAGGCGGAGGTCTGGCTGCCCCCGCTCACCGACGGCCATCTCCTGGGCACCGACGCGCTCGGCCGCGACCTGTTTTCGCGGCTGTTGATGGGCTTGCGGGTCTCGCTGGCGATCGGCCTGGTGGCGACCGCCGTCTCGCTGGCCATCGGCGTGGCCTGGGGCGCGACCGCCGGCTTTGTCGGCGGCCGTACGGACGAGACCATGATGCGGGTGGTCGACGTGCTCTATTCGCTGCCCTTCATCTTCTTCGTCATCCTGCTGATGGTGACGTTCGGTTCGAACCTGATCCTGATGTTCCTGGCGATCGGTGCGGTAGAATGGCTGACCATGAGCCGCATCGTGCGCGGCCAGACGCTGTCGCTGAAGCAGAAGGAGTTCGTCGAGGCGGCCCGGGCCTCGGGGCTCAGCGACGGCCAGATTGTCGCGCGCCATATCATCCCGAACCTGCTGGGCCCGGTGGTCGTCTACGTCACCCTGACCATACCGGCGGTGATCCTGGCCGAGAGCTTCCTGAGCTTCCTGGGCCTTGGCGTGCAGCCGCCGATGTCCTCGCTGGGCGGGCTGATCGCCGACGGCGCGCAGCAGATGGAGCTGGCCTGGTGGCTGCTGGTCTTCCCGTCGGCGGCGATGATCCTGATGCTGCTGAGCTTCAACTTCATCGGCGACGGCCTGCGCGACGCCATCGACCCGAAGGATCGGTAGAAGCGAGGCTTCGCTGGCGACCGGAGCGGCGTTCGGCGGCTCAGCAAGATTTGTCGACGGACCACACAGACCACACCGGCGCGCTCGCCGGCGATCTGATGGCGAACGAGTGACCGGCCGACGGGTGGCCGTGGTCAAATAGGCGGCGCCTCCTCGATCCGCCGGGCATGCCAGTAAACTACTCGTCCCGGTGGACGCGAACCGGCATCTTGCCGCCGACCATCATCATGTAGCTGCCGAGCATGGCCTTCTTGATCCGGGCGCGGGAGCCGGGTTTGGGCTCGCGGCTGAAGTCGCCGCTGTCGATCTGGCGCCAGACCTGGCCGCCTTCGAGCCTGATCAGCCATTTGCCGTCGGCGCTGCGCCTGGCGCTATCCACGGCCAATTCGACTTCGTCGACGTCTTCGGGCTTATCACCGGCGCGGTTGAACAGGCTGAGCGAGGGCAGGGTGAAGCCGAACGCCTGCTTGCGCACCTCGCGGACCTGGGCGCGGTCCACCGCCACCACCTGTCCTGCGGCGAGTTGCCGGCCGAGGTCGTCGACGGCGGCGTCGTAGCAAGCCAGGCGTTGAGCGCCGTCGCCGATCTTGCGGCAGTCAATGGTGGCTTGGACCCCGGGCGGCGGCTTGCCGGCCGGCTCGGCCGCAGCGGCGCTTCCGACGATCAGCATAAAAAATGTGACGGTAACCGAGTTACTTTTCGATCGAAAAGCCGTCATCCCCGCCTCCAATCTCGGCACTGCAACGACACGCATAGTTTCGCACGCTGGGCGCCACAATGGCGCCAATCCATCGACTCTGTTCACCCAACGCTGAAATAAACGCCGAAGAACGCCAAAAGGAGAGCGCGCTAGCGCTTTGGCCATCACCTGCAATTGCCTGCAAGCATCGATTTCACTGTGACTAGAATGTGACACACGCACCAATTGAACGCGGTCGAGCATCCTTTGAAGTTGACGCTCATTTCAAGTGATACGTAACAAATGCGTAACCTGGGCTGACTGGAGCCTTGGATTGCACATTCGAACGCAGGGGCCGTCCCGCAGGCTGGGCCGCGGGCGGCTGAGGAGGACTACCAAAGTGAGCAGAAGGACGATGCGGGAGCGGCTGCTGGCCACTTCCATGATCGGCGGCGTTGCCCTCGTCGGGCTCTCCGCGACTCAGGCCGCCGCCCAGGACGCCGCTCCGGCGCCCGCGCAGGGCGGCGAGGTTGCAGTTCAGGAACTGGTGGTCACCGGCTCGCGGATTCCGCAGCCCAACATGACCAGCGTCAGCCCGATCCAGACCGTGACGTCGCAAGAAGTGGCGCTCGGCGGCCGCGCAGCCACCATCGACATTCTCAACACCCTGCCGCAGGTCAGCATCAACGCGGTGACGGACCTTGGCCCGACCTCTAACCCGCTCTCAGGCCCGGGCGGCGTGGCTACGGCCAACCTGCGCGGCCTCGGCCCGACGCGCACCCTGGTGCTGGTCGACGGCCGCCGGCTCGGCATCGGCGACCCCAACACAGGCAACACCAACCCGGCGCCGGACATCAACCAGATCCCCTCGCAGCTGATCGACCGGGTCGAGGTGCTGACCGGGGGCGCGTCTGCGACCTACGGTTCCGACGCCGTCGCCGGCGTCGTCAACTTCGTGATGAAGCGCAACTTCGAAGGCCTGCAGTTCGACGCCCAATTCGGCGTCAACCAGCACAACCAGCACAGCAAGCTGATGAAGGGCCTGCTGCGCGACGCCGATCCGGCGGTCCCGGTGCCGGGCAAGCGCTGGGACGGCAAGTCGGTCGACTACAGCCTGATCTTCGGCGCCAATGCGCCGGACGGCCGCGGCAACATCACTGGCTACGCGACCTTCCACCGTCAGGACCCCGTGACCTTCGCCGCGCGCGACTGGGCGGCCTGTCAGCTGAACGTCGACCCGTTGGCGCGCTGCGGCGGCTCGGCCAACTCGAACTACTTCACCCGTGCCGATGGCTCGAGCAACGAATTCTCTGTCCTGGGCAACGCCTTCGTTCCTTGGGGCACGTCGGGCACCAAGCCGCCGGGCGAGTTCAACTCCAACCCTTATGAATACCTGATCCAGGGCAACGAGCGCTGGACCGGCGGCTTCTTCGCCAACTACGAAATCAACGAGCACTTCAAACCGTACACCGACTTCTCGTACATGCACGACAAGACCGAGGTGGTGATCGCGCCCTCGGCCTCGTTTATCGGTGACGGCCTCGGCCCGGGCGGCGGCATGCTCGTCAACTGCGGCAACCCGTTCCTGAGCGCGCAGCAGCGCGGCGCGATCGGCTGCGCCTCGGCGGCGGACCAGGTCGAGCTGCTGATCGGGCGGCGCAACATCGAAGGCGGCGGTCGTGTCCAGAGCTACGAGCACGACAACTACCGCGTGGTCTTCGGCGCCAAAGGCAAGCTGTTCGGGCCGTTCAACTACGACCTGTACGGATCGTACTATTACACCTCGCTCAGCCAGCGCAGCTCGAACTACCTGAGCAAGCGCCGGATGCAGGATGCGCTGCTGGTGACCACCAACGCCGCCGGCCAACCGGTCTGCATCTCCGGCGGAAGCTGCGTGCCCTGGAACATCTTCCAGGAGGGCGGGGTGACGGACGCCGCCACAGACTATCTCGACACCGCCGGCTCCAACCGCGGCACGATCACCGAGCAGATCGTCGAAGGCACCATCACCGGCGATCTCGGCGAGTACGGGATCAAGTCGCCGTGGGCCAACGATGCGCTGGGCGTCGCGCTGGGCTTCCAGGTCCGCCGCGACCACCTGGAGTTCAACCCCGACGAGGCGCTGCTCTCCAACGACCTGGCCGGCGCCGGCGGCGCCTCGACGGAGATCGACAACAGTCTGCGCTCGACCGAGTACTACGCTGAAATCCGCGCGCCGATCCTGCAGGACATGCAGTTCGCCCATGATCTAAACCTGAGCCTGGGCTATCGGCGGTCGGAATACTCGACCAGCATCAAGGCCGACACCTACAAGATCGGCGGCGAATGGGCGCCGACGCGGGACATCCGCTTCCGCGGCTCGTTCAACCGCGCGATCCGTGCGCCGAGCATCCTGGAGCTGTACACGCCCCAGGCGGTGACCAATACCAGCCAGGTGTCGGAAGATCCCTGCGCCGCGGGCGCCCAGAACCCGGCCACGCTGCAGCAGTGCCTGCGCACCGGCATCACGCCCGCCCAGTACGGAACGATCGTGCAATGCCCATCCGACCAGTGCGCGGTGTTGAACGGCGGCAATACGGAACTCGCGCCGGAACGCGCGAACACCTACACGGTCGGCTTCCTGCTGACGCCGCGGTTCCTGTCGAACTTCAACGCCAGCGTCGACTGGTACAGCATCACCGTGAAGGGGCTGATCAGCAACATCCCGCTGGGCGTGACGCTGAACAACTGCCTCACCACCGGCGACCCGCAGTACTGCAGCGGGATTGTCCGCAACCCGACCAACGGCATTCTGTTCGGCAGCGACAAGGCGGCAGGCGGCTACATCAACGGCACCAACGCCAACGTCGGCAAGCAGGCGCTGAAAGGCGTCGACCTGCAGGCGAACTACCGGCTCAACTTCGACAAATTCGGCATCGATGAATACTGGGGCGGCCTGACCTTCTCCCTCAACGGCACCTACCAGTACTCCAACAAGACCACGCCGGTGCCGGGCGGCGACACCTATGACTGCATCGGCCTCTACGGCAATCAGTGCCAGACGCTGAATCCGAAGTGGCGGCATAACCTGCGGGTGACCTGGAACGCCCCGCACGACGTGCAGCTCTCCGCGCAGTGGCGCTACATCGGCAAGGTGAAGCTGGAATCCCTCTCCAACGAGCCGATCATCGGCGGCGACACTGGACCCGACTTCAACGGCAAGGTCAGCGGCGAGAGCTACCTCGACATCGCCGCGAACTGGAACATCAACGAAAAGCTCGCGCTGCGGGCCGGCATCAACAACATCACCGACAACGATCCGCCGGTGATCCGTTCGGCGATCTCCGGCTCGGGCGCGCCCAACTCCTACCCGGTCTACGACTACCTGGGCCGGCACATGTTCGTCGCGCTGACCGCCCGGTTCTAAGCTCTAGCAGAGAGGCGCTTTTGGGCGGCGGGAGCGATCCCGCCGCCTTTTTCTTTCGTGAACGCGATCGAGCGCCGTTCAGGAATCCTCAAACACCTGAGGTCTTAATGCCCCGGTTGTGAGCCGGACAGGTAAAGCCTCGCCGGCCAGGGGACATCAAGGTGCAACCGCCCGCCCTGCCGCCGCGGCATTGGGCTGGCCGGAGGATTTCGACGTGAACACCAAGAGCGTGCGGACCCGTCTGCTGACGACCACCGCCACCACCGCCGTGGCTCTGGCGAGTCTTTTCGCCATGCCGGCGCAAGCCCAGGACACGAGCTCCGAGGTTTCAGAGCTGGTCGTCACCGGCTCGCGCATTCCGCGCCCGAACCTCGAACAGCCGACGCCGGTGGGCGTGCTCAAGGTCGAAGACCAGCTCGCGCCGCTGGCGCTGGGCGACATGCTCGCGCGCCTGCCGCAGGTGAGCTTCAACGGCACACTGCGCTCGAACTCGAACAACTTCGGCACCACCGCCGGGATCAGCGCGGCGAACCTGCGCAACCTGGGCGTCTCGCGCACCCTGGTGCTGGTCGACGGTCAGCGCCATGTGGCGGGCGATCTCTCGACCAACGCCGTCGACCTCAACTCCATCCCGACCGCTCTGGTGGACCGCGTCGAGGTGATCACCGGCGGCGCTTCGGCGGTCTACGGCTCCGACGCCGTCACCGGCGTGGTCAACATCATCACCAAGAAGCGCTTCGAAGGCCTGCAGGTCGACGCCACCGGCGGCGGCTATGACGGGTTCGGCGGACGGTACTCCGCCTCGATCACCGGCGGGCGCAACTTCCTCGACGACCGGCTGAACGTGACGGTCAGCGGCTTCTGGCGCAAGGAACAGGCGATCGACGCCAGCGACATTGCGTCGGCCAACAACTATGGGACCATCCTCAATCCAGCGGACCTGGCCCTGGGCGCGCGGGATCCGAGCTTCTTCACCGGCTTCCGCGCCAGTGGTCCGACGACCCCGAACAACGGCATCCCGGACAGGCTGTTCGTGCCGAATGTCGGCACCGAACTCACCACGACGAATGGCGTGCTGGTCAACGCCGGTACCGGCTCGGCCATCGTATTCAACGCGGCCGGCCAGCCCATCGCGGCGCCGCGGCGCACCGGCTACAACAGCTTCGCTTACGGCCAACTGCCGGCCGACTGTGCGGTCTGCTTCTTCCCCGAGGACTACAAGGAAGTTTCCTCGAAGATCGAGACCGGCGGCTTCGCCTTCAAGACGAGTTACGACCTTACATCGAAGGTGCGCGCCTTCGTCGACGCCAAATACGTCGAGAACAACGCCGAGAACAACATCCAGCCGTCCTTCACCGCGGGCGACTTCTTGCTCATGCCGGACAACGCCTTCCTGACGCCGGCGATCGGCCAGGCGGTCGCACAGGACGGTGGGCAATTCTACGTTATCTCGCGCTGGCTGAACGGCGGCCGCAGCCAGGACATCCGCCGCCGCACCTATCGCATGGTCGGCGGCCTGGAAGGCGACTGGGACGCCGACTTCGCCACGGTGAAGTGGAACGCCACGCTGAACTACGGCGAGACCGGCACGCGCATTCGCTACAACGACCTGCTCATCAACGAGAACTTCGCCGCGGCGCTGGACTCGGTCATCGATCCGGCGACGGGCCGCGCGGCTTGCCGCATCAACGTGCCCTCGGCCGGGACCAGCCCGTTCGGCTACGGCGCCGGCGCGGCCAATCGCTCGGCCTGCGTGCCCTACAACCCGTTCGGCGACCAGAACAGCGCCGCGGCCATGGCCTATTCCTTCGGCGACTTCACGGGCAAGGACCGGCTGACCCAGCAGGTCGCCAGCGTCAACGCCCGCTTCGACACCGGCAAGTTCCTGAACCTGCAGGGCGGCCCGGTCGGCGTGGCGGTCGGCGGCGAATACCGCATGGAGCGCACGCACTCGCGCAGTGACGCGCTGCTCACCTCGGGTGGCGCCGATTTCACCGCCACCGACTCCGCCGGCGGCTTCAACGTCGTCGAAGGCTATGTCGAGCTGAGCGCGCCGCTGTTCCGCGACGCCGGCCCGCTAATGCACGAGCTGACCATCGACGGCGCTTTCCGCGGCGCGGACTACAGCACCGTCGGCAAGGTCGCCGCCTACAAGGTGGGCGCCGTCTACGGGCCGACCAACTGGCTGAAGTTCCGCGGCGGCTGGTCGCGCTCGGTGCGCGCGCCGAACATCGTCGAGGCCTACGCCCCGGTGACGTCGGCATTCTTCCCGATCGCCGACCCGTGCAGCGCAGAGAACGTCGGTACGAACGTCAACTACGCCCGCAATTGCGCCGCCGCCGGAATCCCTGCGGGCTTCACGGCCACCACGAACGCCTTGGTCGCCGGCACCTCGTCGGGCAACGCCAACCTCGACCCGGAAAAGTCGAAGAGCTACACCCTCGGCTTCGTCGTGCAGCCGCCGATGGTTCGCGGCCTGGCGATCACGCTCGACTACTATTCGATCCGCATCAAGGACGCGATCACCCAGGTCGCCGCCCAGGACATCATCGATAACTGCTACGGCTCGAACGCGGGCCTGGACGCGACCTACTGCTCGCTGTTCAGCCGCACCGGCGGTCCGCGCTTCGCCCTCACCGGCGTGCAGACGACCTATGTGAACGCCTCCAAGCTGTTCACCGACGGCTTCGAGCTCCAGCTCAACTACGCTGCCGACGTGGGCGAACTGACCCAGAATTGGGGCGCGGCCAGCGCGCTGGACGGTCAGCTGAATTTCCACCTGACGGCGGACTATGTCGTGAGCCTGCGGAACTATCCGTTCCAGGACAACCCGGGGGACGTGAACAAGCTGGAGGGCACCGCCAACGCGCTGTTCGGCAACAACCCGCAGCTCAAGGCCGTGGCCGATCTGGCCTACAGCCAGGGCCCGGTGACCGTCCAGTGGGCGACCCGCTACATCGGCCGCCAGGCGTTGTTCAGCCGCGATCCCTCGGCCACGCAGGGCTCCGAGAGCCTGAACGTCCCCTTCACCGAGCCGACTTTCTACCACGACCTGAAGGTGACCTACCGGTTCGACGGGACCGCCAAGGGCCTCGAGGTGTACGCCGGCGCGCAGAACATCTTCGACGAACAGCCGCCGTTCACGGTGCTGGGCTCGAACCGCGACGCCGCCTTCGACCTCGGCCGCTTCCTGTTCGTCGGGGCGCGGTTCAAGCGGTAAGAGGCGAGCGCTGCGCCTCACCTCCCCCGCGAAGCGGCGGGAGGGGGACCGCCCCGGGGCGCACCGGGCGGTGGAGGGGGCAGGCCGCCGCAATAAGATTCTGGAGGGACGCTGAGTTGTGAGGCGGATAGCGTGGCCCCCCGTGGCTCGCCCCCTCCACCGCCGCTCTTCGCGACGCTGGGCCGGCGGTCCCCTTCCCGCCATTGCTACCGCAATGGGGGAGGTGAAGCCCCTCGGCCGCTTCGCGACAGCTCCCCTTCAGAGGGAGCATCTTCGCGCCTCAGTTCACGCGCTGCGGGGCCAAGACCATGGCGCCCTGCTCGCGCAGGCGGGCCTGCACTAGCTGGTCAACGATCCCTTGCGCGCGCGGGTCGCCGAACACCCAGGCGGCGGCGGCCAGCGTGCGCGCCGCGCTGGTCTCGACGCCCAGCAACTTCTGCAGCGCCTCGATCGGTGACGACGGCGGGCTCATGCGCTTGAGCCGCGGCTCGCCCTCGATCTTGGCGAGGGCCTTCGCGCGGTCGACGGCGTCGTAGAAGCCGCCCAACTGGTCGACGAGGCCGAGCTCGCGGGCCTGGGCGCCGGTCCAGACTCGGCCGCGGGCGATCTCCTGCACGCGGGCCAGCGGCAGCTTGCGGCCCTCGGCGACGCGCACCGTGAACGCGCCGTAGATCTCATCCATCCAGTGGGCGAAGGCGGCCCGCTCCTGCGGGGTGAATTCACGGCTGGAGCCGAAGGCCCCGGCGTAGGAGCTGCCGACGCCGATCTGGCGCAGGTCGACGCCGAACTTGGCGAGCGCCGGGCCCACGGCGAACTTGCCGCCGAATACGCCGATCGAGCCGGTCAGCGTCGTTGGCTGGGCGACGATGGCGGAGGCCTCCGACGAAACCCAATAGCCGCCCGAGGCCGCATAGGTGCCCATCGAGACGACCACGGGCTTGCCCGCCGCCTTGGCCGCGCGGACTGCAGCGAGGATCTGCTCGGAGGCGGTGTCAGATCCGCCGGGCGAATTCAGGCGCAGCACGATCGCCTTGACGTCCTTGGCCTTCACCGCGTCGTAAATCGCCTCGGACAGGTCATCCGAATAGATGTTGGCGCCGCCGGTGAAGGGGTTCGAGCCGCCGTCCTTGCCGGTGATGATCGGGCCTTCCGCCTCGATCACGGCCACCGACGGGCCGGTCGAGGGAATGCGCCGCCGGCCGCGGCCATAGTCGTCGATGTCCAGCGGCTCGGCGTCGTCGCCGGCGCGCTTCAGCAGCGCCTGCTCGGCGTCGCGCACCTGGCCCAGGCGGTCGATCAGCTTGAGGGTCTGCGCCTCCTCGGCGAGGTAGGGGCCGGCCTCGAGCGTCTTGCGCAGCGCGTCGGGCGAGAGCTTCCGGTCCTGCGCGGCCGCCGCCAGGTTGGCGCCGTAGATCGCACTCATCCAGGAGAGCTGCTCCTCGCGGTGCGCCGGCGTGTAGTCGTCGTGCAGATAGCCGTTGACCGCCGACTTGTACTCGTAGCGCTGCTCGTAGTCGGCCTTGACGCCGTACTTGTCGAAGAAGCGCTTCAGGAACAGGTCCTCGCTGGCCAGCCCCGTCACCTGGAAGGACGACGCCGGCTGCATCCAGAATTCGTCGGCGGCGGCGCCCAGCATGTAGGTCGCGGTGACGACGCCGGACGGGTAGAGGCCCTGGCTGTGAGCGAACACCGGCTTGCCCGCGGCGCGGAAGCGGCGGATCGCCTGACGCAGTTCGTCGGCGGCGCCCGGCTCCATGCCGCCCTCCGGCAGGCGGACCAACAGGCCCTTCACCCGATCGTCGCTTTCGGCGCGATGCAGCGACTCGATGATCCCCATCACCGACTTGGATCGGTGGCCGAGGCCCGCCAGCGGGTTCTGCGGCGACTGGTCGGTGAGCGGGTCGCGCAGGTCCAGTTCGAGCACGGCCTTGGCCGGAGTCGATTCCGGCCCAGCCGCGTTTGCCGCGACCGCGATCAGCGCGATGGGCACGCCGACGAGGAAGAGGATCAAGCCCGCGAATACGCCCGCCGCGGTGATCAGGAACTGCTTCATGTGGTCAGCCAAAGGTTGCGATCAGGCGTCGCTCAGGCGGCTCTCGCACACAATCGCCGCGGCGGGAAGATGGCGCGGGCCACGGGATTGCCCGCGGCGGCATTGTCGGATTGATTGCCCCGCCTCAGGCCGCCGGACCGTGGCCTGCGTCAGAAGGGAAGGGAGCGACGTTCAAGATGCTGGGGGTGCTGTCGCGGCGGGTGGACATGACGCGCGACGAGTCGATGGCCTATTGGACCCAGCATCACGCGGCGCTGGCCAAGAGCGCCGGCAAGGACGACCCCGCGACGCTGGCGCGAAGAGCACGTGCCGCGCGAGATGGAGTTCTGGGGCGATCGGCTCTCTCGTCTGGTGACCAACCTCGCCACGCCGTTCGTCTGGACCGATTGCGGCGGGGAGATCGCCGCCTACGACGGGGGCGCCGAATACTGGTTCACCATCGAGGCGGAAGAGGTGTTGGCCAGTCTCGCGGCCTATCCCGCGGCGCTGGTCGAGAGCCAGCAGGCGTGCATGGGCGCCACCGGCCGCATGTTCGTGCGCGAGGTCGTGCAGATCGACCGCGAGCTTCAGGACGCCTGAGCCGAGCAGAGATTTCGTTTAATTATCGGCGTCGCCCGAGAATTTCTCGGGGTTCCAGCGCGCTACCCGCGTCTAGATTTTGCGCCTACATACGCCGCATCGGCGAGGTTTGAGGAAGTTGTGATGACTGACGTTTCGGCGCTGTTCACGCCGGTGAGGCTCGGAAACCTCGAGCTGCCCAACCGCATCGCCATGGCGCCGATGACGCGCCGCCGGTCCCCCGACTACACGCCGGGCCCCGACGTCGCCGCCTATTACGCCCGCCGGGCGCGCGCCGGCGTCGGACTGATCATCACCGAGGGCACGACCGTCGACCATTCGGTCGCCACCATCAGCGACTCCATCCCCGCCTTCCACGGCCACGCGCTCGAGGGCTGGAAGCAGGTGCTGGCTGAAGTGCATGCGGCGGGCGGCAAGATCATGCCGCAACTCTGGCACCTCGGCATGGCGCGTGACGCAGCGTTCGCGCCCAATCCCGACAAACCCAGCGTCGGTCCCTCCGGCCTGGTGCAACCCGGCGAGCGCAAGTCCGAGCCGATGACCGAGCAGGAGATCGCCGACGTGGTCGACGCCTTCGCCCGAGGTGCGGCGGACGCCAAGGCGCTCGGCTTCGACGGCGTCGAGCTGCACGGCGCGCACGGCTACCTGATCGACCAATTCTTCTGGGCAGGCACCAACGAGCGCGCCGACGCGTGGGGCGGCGACGCCGTGGCGCGTACGCGGTTCGGCGTAGAGATCATCGCTGCGGTGCGCCGCGCTGTTGGCCCGGACTATCCGATCGTGCTGCGCTGGTCGCAGTGGAAGTCGAGCGACTACACTACCAAGCTGGCGTACACCCCGCGCGATCTGGAAGCCTTCCTGACGCCTCTGGCGGCCGCGGGCGTGACCGCCTTCCACTGCTCCACCCGGCGGTTCTGGGAGCCCGAGTTCCCGGACACCGGCGAGAAGCTGAACCTCGCCGGCTGGACCAAGAAGCTCTCCGGCCTGCCGACCATCAGCGTCGGCTCCGTCGGCCTCAGCCGCGAGGACGACATGAAGAACCGCAGCGCGCGTATCGAATCGAGCCTCAGCCACCTGGAAACGCTGGCGGGCATGATCGAGCGCGGCGAGTTCGACCTGATCGCGGTGGGCCGCGCGCTGCTGGCGAATCCCGAATGGCCGACTCTGGTGCGCGAAGGCCGCTTCGACGAACTCGCCGATTACAGCGGCGAGGTGTTGAAGACGCTGGTCTGAGCTAGCCGCGCGGTCGGAGCGGCTCGGTGATCGGGCCGTAGTGCTCCGGCCGCCGATGGCGGGCGAAGTCGAACAGGCCTTTGGCGTAGTAGCGGCGGACGTCGAGGTCGATCTCCGCGACCACCAACTCGTCGCCGTTGGTCCTGGCCTCGGCGAGGATCTCTCCGGTTGGCGAGACGATGAGGCTGCCGGCCATGTAGTCGCAGCCGTCCTCGACGCCCGCCTTGCCGGCCGCCACGACGAAGGCGGCGTTCTGGTAGGCGCCCGCCTGGACGCTGAGCCGATGCTGGCGCAGCCGCAGGTCCGGCGTGTTCCAGGCCGGCGCGCCGGGGCTCTCGGCCGGCGTGCAATAGCCCAGCAGCACCACGTCGGCGGCAGCCAGGCCCAGCACCCGGAACGTCTCCGCCCAGCGCCGGTCGTTGCAGATGCACAGGCCGAGGTTCGCGCCCATGCTGGCGGCGACCGGGAAACCCAGGTCGCCGACGGTGAAGTAGCGCTTCTCCAGCGCCTGCCAGGCGAGGCCCGCGACGGGCTGCTCGGTTCCAGGGAGATGGATCTTGCGGTAGCGCGCGACGATCTCGCCCTGGTCGTCGACCAGCACGGCGCTGTTGAACCGCCGCCCGTCCGGCGTCTTTTCCGCGTAGCCGAGGTAGAAGCCGACGCCGAGATCGCGGGCGGCGTCAAACAGTGGCTGGGTCGCGGGACCCGGCAGCGTGGTCTCGAAGTAGCGGTCGAGCTCGGCCTCGCTCTGAAAATCGTAGCGCGGGAAGTAGGTGGTCAGCGCCAGCTCGGGAAAGGCCACGTGCCCGGCGCCGACCGCCTTGGCCTCGCGCAGAAGCCCCATCATGCGCTCGACCGGGCCGGAGCGATCCTCGCCCGGCTGGTTCGGGCCGAGCTGGCCTGCGGCGACGGTCAGCGTGCGCGTCATCTCAGGCGCTCGCCAGCGCCGGCTCGAGCCAGTGCGCCGTGAGCTGACCGACGTCCTTCAGCTCGGCGAGCCGCATCACGTCGCGCTTCACCGCCCGCGCCGTTTCGGCCGGGAAGGCGCGGCCGAACAGGGCCATGAACTTCGCCTCCAGCTCGGCGCGGGAATAGGGGTCGCTGTCGTCGCCGCGGTTGGAGCGGACCTCCGCGCTGGCGGTCGCGCCGCCCTTCAGGAACACCGTCACCCGCGCCGGTCGATGTTGCGGCAGCTGGGCGGTCATGGCCGGGTCCTCGGTGATCGTCACCCGGGCGGCCAACGCGCGGATCGCCGGGTCGCGCACTGCGTCCCAGGAGAAGCTCTCCACGTCGCTGGATCCGGTCGCGAGCCGGGTGGCCACCGCGAACGGCACCGAGAAGCGGGCGGCCAGCGTGTTGCGCGGCGCCGGGTCGTCCATCTCGGCGGCGTCGCGGTAGCTCAGCACCTCGACCCGCTCGATCGCGTCGGCCGCGATCGGCCCATGTTCGGCCAGCAGGCGCTCCAGCGCATCGAGCGCGCCGTGGTTGTAGCGACAGCAGGAATGGCGCTTGAAGTAGTTGCGCGTCACCTGCCACTCGCGGCCGAGATCCTGCAGCATGACGCCGGGATCGAAGCTCTCGGACACCACCTGGCCGAACACGCTGGCGATCCCATCATGCTCGCCGATGAAGCCGGCCTGCGTCAGGTCGAGCGCCAGGAGGCCCATCTGGTTGCTCACCCCTGCATAGGCGTTCCGCACCAGCCCGCCCTCCAGCATCGTCTTCTTGCTGGTGGCCAGCGTCAGCGAGGAGGCGACGTTGATCAGCTCCGCCATCCGGGTCGCGTCGAAGCCCGAGAGCCGGCCGACGGCCGCCGCGGCGCCGATCGTCCCCCAGGTGCCGTGCATGTGCATCGTGGGGCGCAGCTTGATGGCCATGCCGAGACGTGCGCCGGCCTCGTAGCCGACGACGAAAGCCTCCAGCAGGTCGTGGCCGGACGCGCCCTTCGCCTCGGCCAGCGCGAGGGCGGCGGGGAAGGCGTGGATGCCGGGATGGCCGCGGGCGAAGCGGTTGCCCTCGTCCATCTCCAGGAAGGTGCCGGCGATTCCGTTCAGCAGCGCCGCCGACTGGGGCGCTGTGCGTCGGCCCGCGCCGATGACGCCGCAGGGGCCGGGCGCGGTCGCCAGCCGCTCGGTGGCCGCAGCCATTTCCGGCTCGCACGAGCCGGCGACGGTGGCGCCCAGGGTGTCGAGAATCACCCAGCAGGCCTGCTCGACGACCGGCGCGGGCATGTCCTCGAGGCGGGCTTCCGCCAGGAAGGCGCTGAAGGTGTCGAGCCAGGCTGGCATGGCGCTCAAGCCTCCGTGACGCTGCGGAAGTGGGTTGCGGCTTCAGCAGCCGTCGTCTTCCAGACCCCGCCGAACTGCAGCAGGCGGTGCAGCGCCTGGTCCAGATAGGCGATGCGGTGCGCCATCCCGATCAGCCAGGGATGCAGCGACAGGACGAAGATCCGCCCGCCTTCGCCGTGCAGGGTCTCGAACGCCTCGCCGACCATCTTGGGGTAGAGATCCATGCCGAGCCTGCGCAGCCAGAGCTGCTGGACGTCGTCCCACTCCGGCTGGCTGGGGATGGAGACCAGCGGCGCTCCGCCGGCGTCCATCAGATAGGGCTGGTCGTCGTTGGGCCAGTCGAGCACGTATTGCACGCCCGCTTCAGCCAGCAGCCTGGGCGTGCGGGCGCTTTCGCCATAGTCCTGGCCGACCCAGCCGACGGGGCGCACGCCTGTCGCCGCCTTCAGCTCACCGAGCGAACCGGCGATCAGGTCGCGCTCGGCGTCCTCGCTCATGGCGCCGGTGATCATCTCGTTGGCGAAGCGGCCGTGGCCGGCGAACTCGTAACCGCGCTTCTGCAAGGCCTCGACGACGTAGGGGTAGCGCCGGGCAGCCGAGCTGTTGGCCGCCACCGTCGCCTTGAGGCCGTAGCGGTCGAGCACCTCCAGCAGGCGGAAGACGCCGACGCGGGCGCCGTAGTCGCGCTGCGTCCAGGTGCGGTAGTCGGGATCGAAGCTGCCGTACTCGCCGACGAAGCGCGGGTCGACGTGGGCGCCGGCCGGCGCGGCGAGGTCCCAGTATTCCAGGTGCAGCAGCACCACGAGGGCGATCTTGGCGCCGCCCGGCCAGCGCAGCGGCGCCCGGGCCCCGATCGGCGAATAGGGGTAGTAGGGATTGTCCATCCCCCGCGGAATCGGCGCTCTCATGCTAAGCTTCCGCGCCGAGATGCGCCTGGAACGCGGCTAGGCCGTGGGCGCGGTACCAGGCGGCGATCTCCTCGCCGGTGGCGACCCAGACATCCTCATGCCCTCGAATGTAGGCCAGCGCCCGGTCCAGCGCCCGGATCCGATGCGGCGCTCCCATCATGTAGGGGTGCAGCGCCACGCACATCACGCGCGGTTGGCGCTCGCCCTCGCGGTAGACGGTGTCGAAGTGGTCAGTGACCATGCGGGCGAAGGCATCGGCCTCGACCGGCTGGCGGTAGACCATGGCGTCGTTGAGATCCATGGAATAGGGCACCGAGATCAGCGTCCCGTGCTTGCTCTTCAGCGGCGTCGGCTGGTCGTCGTGGTAGAAGTCGCAGATGTAGTCGAGGCCCGCCTCCGCCACGAGGTCGACGGTGTTGCGGGTGAAGGAGACGGCCGGGCCGAACCAGCCCTTCAGCGGCCGCCCAGTGGCCTCCAGGTGGATCTTCTGGCACTGCGCGATCGCTGCGCGCTCCTCGTCCTCGCCATAGCCCCAGTGGTAGCGGGTGTTGAACAGGCCGTGGGACATGTATTCCCAGCGGCGCGCCTCCATGGCTTCGAAGATCTCCGGGTACATGCGCAACACGGCCATCGACAGCGAGACGGTGCAGCGAATGTCGTGTTTGTCGAGCACCTCGAACATCCGCCACAAGCCGACGCGGTTGCCGTAGTCGCGGCCGCCGTAGCCCAGGACGTCGGGGTGCGGCGTGCGCGGCCAGGGATTGCGCACCCGCGCCTCCGCCGGGAGGTACTCGTAGTGCTCGATGTTGGGCACGACCCAAACCGCCACGCGCGCGCCGCCGGGAAGCTCCAGCTTCGGCCGCTCGACAATGGGCGAATAGGAATAGCGGGCCTGGGACAGATCCTCGGTCACGCCGCCGCGAAGCCTGCGTTCTGCAACGCGACGAAGTAGTCGCACGCCTTGGCGTGATCGGCGTCCGCCTCGGCGGGATCGCTCCGCAGGCGTCGCTCGGGCACGAAGTGCTTGTACTCGTCGACCCCGCGCACCAGCAGCGTGCTCGGCCGAACAGGGCCCGTCGGCTTCACGTGGGTGGGGATGAAGCTGATCCCGTAGCCCATCCGCCGGTCGTTGGAATTGTTCGGCCCCGAAGCGTGCACCGTGCGGGTGTTGTGCATCGACACCTCGCCTGCCTTCAGCGGCAGGGTGATCCCGTCGTCTTCCGCGTAGCCGCCGACGCCCTGGCCGCGGCGGATCATGTTCATCGGCGACGGCGCGTCGAAATGGTCGAGCTGTCCCAGCTTGTGGCTGCCGGGGATCACGCGCACGCAGCCGGCCTCTTCTGAGGCTTCCGAGAGCGCGACCCAGGCGGTCACATGGTCCTGAGGGTCGAGGTAAAAGTGGGTGGAGTCCTGGTGCCACAGGACATAGGCCGGCGTGTTCGCCTCCTTGATCCACATGGTCGAGTGGTAGACGAGGATGTTGGGGCCGATGAGGTCCTCTACGGCGTCGAGCACCTTCTGATGGTGCACCAGAGCGTCGGCCCAGTTGAACAGCAGGTAGGACTTGGACTTCTGCGGGAAGTCGAGCGGATGGCCGACGCGGGCCTCGTAGGCCTCGATTTCGGCGCGGAGAGCCTTCACCTCCTCGTTGGTCAACACCGGTGCGCCGGCGCTGTAGCCCAGCTCGTGATAGGTGCGGACCTGCTCGTCCGTCAGGATCTTCGGCATACGCGTGGCCTCGACAAAGCGCTCGCACCGCCCGTTCGGCGATCCGCAGATCGATATTGCGGTCGACGATTTCGCCCTGTCAAACTGGCCCCATGATCCAAGTCCGACCGCGCCTCGAAGGGCGCACCATCGTGATCACCGGCGCGGCGTCGGGGATCGGAGAGGCCACCGTGCGGCGCGCGCTGGCCGAGGGGGCCTATGTGGCCGCGGTCGACCATGACGCGCAGCGTCTGGAGGCGCTGGCCGCGGAACTGGGGCGCGATGCGCTGGGCGTGTTCCAGGCGGACGTGCGCGACGAGCAGGGACCTGCGCGGGTTCTGGAGGCGCTGGCCCGCGACGGACGCGCGGTGGACGGCGTCGTCCCCTGCGCCGGGGTCACCAGCGGGGCGACCTTCCTGGCCTCGGAGCTGGAGCTCTGGCGGCGGGTGTTCGACATCAACCTGATGGGCGTCGTCATCTGGACCCGCGCCTGCGTGGCGCAGATGGTCGAGGCGCAGAGCGGCGCGGTGGTGCTGATCGGCTCACAGCTGACCCACGGCGGAGCCGCCGGCAACGCCGCCTACGTCACCTCGAAAGGCGCCATCGCCGCGCTGGCCAAGACCATGGCCTTCGAAGTCGCCGGCAAGGGCGTACGGGTGAACTGCCTCTCGCCCGGCGCGACGGCTACGCCGCTGCTCGCTAACGCCATGGCCAAACGGCCCGACCCCGAGGCTGCGGCGGAGCGCTCCCGCCAGCGCCACGCCATGCGCCGGTTCGGCGAGCCGCAGGAGATCGCCGGGGCGGCCTGCTTCCTGCTGTCCGATGAGGCGTCCTTCATCACCGGCGCCGAACTGCTCGCCGACGGCGGTTGGGCCGTGGCTTAGGCCCCCGCGCTGAAGTCCGTCGCGACCGCTCGGAGCTGTTCGAGCAGCGCCAGCGGCTGGTCGAGCATCGGGTGGTGGCCGGCCTCGGGGATCTCGATCCACTGCGTGTGCGCCGGCGCCCGCTCCTTGAACCAGGCCCGGCCCTCGTCCTGGAACAGGTGGGACCTCTGGCCGGTGATCATCGCAAAGGGACAGCGGATCGCGCTGAAGTGCGGCACGAGCGGCCGGCGGGAGGTCTTGGCGCTGACGTTCTGATCCCCGCGGCGTTCCCAGCGCGCGACGCCGTCCGCGTGCAGCACCTGGCGCACCGCGCTTGCGGCGATGAAATCCATCATCCACGATGGCGCGGCCTCCGCCGGCGGCGTCAGGCGGAAGCGGGCGAGCGCCGCCTCTCGCGTGGCGAACTCGATCCGGCGGACCAGGTCGGGACGCGACGGACGCTGGTCGGAGCCGGTCCCCAGCACGCTGTCGATCGCGACCGCGCCGGCCAGCCGGTCGCCGTAGCGGTCCGCGGCCACGAACAGCGGCAGGCTGCCGAAGGAGTGGGCGGCGAACACCGGCGGCCGATCCGCGGCGAACAGGCCGCCGGCCTCGGCGACGGCCATCGCCTCCGCCGCCATCAGGTCGAAGGTGTAGGCCTCGCGCCAATCCGAGCCGCCCATGCCCGACCAGGAGAAGGCGCAGACGCGGAAGTCGCGCGCCAGCAGAGGCGCGGTGAACCGCCACCAGTCGGCGCTGCAGAGGAAGCCGTGCATCAACAGGAGGCCGGGCTTGCCGCGCTCGCCCCAGCTCAGCACCTCGACCCCGGCGCCCTCGACGTCGACGCGCGAGACCTCCGGTTCCTCGGCGAGGGCCGCCGTGAACCAATCGGGGGCGATCTCTGCGGGGTGCGCTGCGGTGACGTTCGACATGCCGTCTCATGGCACATGTCGGCGGCCGGCGCTCATGCCAAAGAGGTAGTTGTTGCGGAGGGGGCGCCTGCCGAGAGCGGCGCCGACGCTCAGTTGGTTCGACAGCAGGCAGATCGAAGCCGCGCCCGCCCACAGGGACGCGAATGGTTGCGCTTGGCGCCGACGTCCGGCATTTGCTGCGCCGCAACATGTACGAGTGGGGGTACGGCGTGTACGGCCGATATATCAACGACCTTCCTTCGTCGGACGACGGCCTGCCGGCCGAGGCCGGTTGGAGCCGACTGTCCTACGACGAGTTGGACGGGCTCGACGGCCTGTTCAAGCCGCTGCTGGTGCGTGCGGCGGGCGAAGGGCGCGCGGAGGCTCTGATCGAGACCGGGCCGCGTTCGCGCAACAGCACCGGCGGCCTGCATGGCGCTTTCCTCTCGGCGATGGCGGAGAAGACGCTGTTCCTGCCGCTGTTCGTGCACGGCCGTGTTGGCACCGGAGGCGTGGTGGCGGTCGACTTCTCGCTGCAGTTCTTGAGCGGGGGCGACGTGACTCGGCCGATGCTCGCCGAGATCGAGCTGCTACGCGAAACCGGCCGCATGGCCTTCGTACGCGGGCTGCTGCGCCAGGATGGCCTGGCGCTGGTCGGTTACTCGGGGACGCTTCGAAAACTGTCCCCGCCGCGCTGACGCCGGCTCGCCAAGCGGCGCCAAGCATTGCTAGGGTCGCCGCATGCAGGTCATCACAGCCGGTCTCGCCGCCCCCGAAGGACCTGTCGTTCTGCCCAGCGGAGAGGTCGTCTGCGTGGAGATGACCACCGATACGTCCTGCGTCACGCGGGTCGCCGCGGGGGGCGGGCGGAGTCGGGTTTCCGCCACCGGTGGGCGGCCGAACGGTCTGACGGTCGACGGGCAGGGACGATTCTGGGTGGCCGGCGGCCCCGCGCTCGCCGTGAGCTGCTGGAGCCCCGAGGGTGAGCACATCGCTACCTTCGACTGCCCCGACACGCCGCTGCTGTTTCCCAACGACATCGCCTTCGGGCCGGACGACGCGCTCTACGTGACCGACACCGGCTGGCCGTTCGACGATCTTTCGCCCTCGTCGCGCCGCGGCATCCGTGACGACTTCCGCTCGCTGCCGTTTCAAGGCGGGGTCATTCGGCTTGACCCGAAGACGGGGGCCTCACGTCGCATCGTCACCGGCCTGACATTCGCAAACGGCCTGGCGTTCGATCCGGCGGGGGAGCTCTTCGTCAACGAGACCCTGACCGGCGCCATCTCGCACGTGTCCATGGACGGCGTGGTCACCCCCTACGCCAACGTCCTGGAGGCGGTGCGGCCGCACCATTTTCACGGTCCCGACGGCATGGCGTTCGCGGCCGACGGCTCGCTCTACGTCGCGGTCATCGGCGATGGCGAGATCGCGGTGGTCCCGCCCGGCGGCGGCAAGCCCGTTCAACGGTTGTCGACGCCCGGCAAGCTGCCGACCAACGTCGCCTTCGCGCTGAGCGACGAACCGGCCATCTACATCACCGAGGTGCAGCATGGCGTGCTGCTGCGTGCGGAGATCGATCGGGCCGGACTGCCGCTCTACTGCCCGTCGGTCTAGCGTGCGTTAGGCGGCGAGATCGCTGCGACCCGCCGCCCCCGCGCCCTCATCCGCTGTCGCCGACGGCGCGGTCGGCTTGCGCGTGTGCGGGATCGTCAGCGCGAGCAGCATGGTGAGCACGCACGCGCCGGCCATGGTCCCGAACATCAGCTGATAGGCGTGGGCGGTCGGGAACTCCGCAGCGCCGCGGGCCGGATCCGAGATGGTCGTGGTCGCGAGGATCATCAGCATCAACTGCGATCCCACCGCCTGGCCTGCGGAACGGAGCACGTCGGCGAGCCCGATCGTCTCCGAAGTACGCCCGATCGGGGCGGCTCGCGCCAGGATCATGGGGACAGCCGCGAAACTCGAGGCGACGCCGAGCGAGCCGACCAGGGCGATCGCCACCGTCGCCCACAACGAGTTGTGCGTGAACATCAGCATCAGGCATCCGGCCCCGACGACCGCCATGCCTCCAACGATGATGCGCTGCGGCCCGAACCGGTCGCCCAGGTGTCCCCAAAGCGGCGAGGCGAAGGTGGTGATGAAGTTGCCGGGCGCCTTCAGCGCCGCGGCCATCGTCGCCGTGAGGCCCAGGCCAACCCCCGTCCAGACTGGTTGTTGAAGCAGCAGCAGCATCAGCTGCGAAAACTGCAGCACGCCGATCGCGGCCACCGCGAAGGTGGCGTTGGTGAGGGCGATGCGCGGATCCTTGAGCAGGCGGACGTCGATCAGCGGATCGGGGTGGCGCAGCTCGTGGCGAATCCAGACCGCCAGCACGATCAAGCTCGCCGCCAGCAGTCCCCAGAAGCGCGGATCCCAGTTCCAGCCCCGCCCGCTGCTGATCGCCAGCAGCGCGCCCGCGACCCCCGGCACGAAGAGCACGCCGCCAAGAAGATCGAGCTTCTGGACCGTCGGAGCGGACCTGGATTTCGGGATCGCCCACAGCCCGTAGGCGACGAAGGCGGCCGCGATCGCCGCGCTCGCCACGAACAGATGCCGCCATCCCCCGGTGTCGACCAGAACCCCCCCGAGGATCATGCCGACGCCCGATCCCAGCGCCGCGGACGAGGTGATGATGGCGACGCTCATGTTAAGCTTGCGCGGCGCGATGTGTTCGCGAGCCAGGCCCAGCGCCAGCGGCAGGGTCGCCCCCGCGAGGCCCTGGATCGAACGGCCGATGATGACGCCCTCCAGCGTCGGCGAGAGCGCGCTGATCAGCGAGCCGATTACCGCGCCGCCCATCATCAGCAGGAGTACGCGCCGCCGACCGAACAGGTCGCCGAGCCGGCCGCCGATCGCGGCCGTCGCCGCCGCGACGAGAAGATATCCGCTCAGCAGCCAGGCGACCGCCGTCGGGCGGCCATACTCCTCGAGCAGCGCCTTCACGGCCGTGAACACCATGCTGGTTTCCAGCGCCGATGTGGTCACGGCTGCGACCAGCGCGGAGATGAGCAGCGTGGACGCACGCTTCGAAAGGTCGGACTCGGTAGACATGACGGCTGGGAGTTGGAGTTGGTTTTGATGACGGAGTCAAAGGGGCGCGGCGGCTTGCGTGATTTTTCGGTAAAATTAATAAGGCGCACGGCTGTCGGCCGTGGTGAGAGAGGGCCGATTCACCGACCGGGTGGTCAGGCCGCGTAGAATACGAGGCCGATCAAGGCCCAGACGTCAGAGGAAGCCAATGAGCGGGACGAACGCGGAAAACGTGGTGCTGGTGGAGCGTGCCGGCGAGGTGATGATCATCACCATCAATCGGCCGGAGGCGCGCAACGCGGTCAATGTCCCCGTGCACATGGCGATCGGCGCCGCCATGCAGGAGGCCGATCGTGATCCCGGGATCCGGGCCGTGATCCTGACCGGCGCCGGCGAGCTGGCCTTCTGCGCCGGCGCCGACCTCCGCGCGGCGAGCCGGGGCGAACGTGTCCTGCCGCAGGAGCCGGAGTTCCACGCCTGGGGCTTCGCCGGCTTCTGCGCTCACCACATCAGCAAACCGACCATCGCCGCGGTGAACGGCTTCGCCATGGGCGGCGGCTGTGAAGTCGTCCTCGCCGCCGATCTGGTGGTCGCCGCCGACACCGCGACCTTCGGCCTGCCGGAGGTGAAGCGCGGGATCATCGCCGGCTCCGGCGGCGTCTACCGGCTGCCGCGGCAGATCCCGATCAAGGCGGCGATGGAGATGATCCTGATCGGCGATCCGATCACCGCTCAGCGTGGCCTCGAGCTTGGCCTCGTCAATCGCGTCGTGCCGCGCGAGCAGGTGCTGGACGAGGCGCTGAAGATGGCTCGCCAGGTCGCCGCCAACGCGCCGCTGGCGGTCCAGGCGTCGAAGCGGATCGCGCGCGGCATCGTCGACGGCCAGATCTCGGCCGAGATTGACGTCAAGGCGCTGAACGACTCGGAGATGCACGTGGTGAGGCGTTCTGAAGACGCCCGCGAGGGACCGCTCGCCTTCGTTCAGAAGCGCCCGCCAGTGTGGAAAGCAAAATAGTCGGCGAGTTTAGGCTGGTCTAATTGCCTCGCCGGTTTCATTGTGCGCCGCGCCGCAGACGGGGTCAGGCCGCATTGAACGCCATCAAGACCGGCCTGGTGCGGCATCGATCCGCAGGGGAGGAACCATGACCAGAAAAGACCAGTACCAGGAGCTGGCCGACCCGGTGAAGATCGGCTGCCTGTTCGACAATCCGCCGCGGACCACCGACCACGCGGAGCGAGTCTACGATCTGGTGGCCGCGCAGCTGAAGGCGTCGGGGCGGTTCGACCGCGGCATCGAGTTCGTGAAGGTTTACCCATGGGGTCCGCCGGCCGGATCGATCCAGGCCAGCATCGACGCCTATCACCAGCTCTGCGACATGGGCTGCGTCGCGGTGATCGGCTTCAATCACGCCGACGACTCGATCGCGATCGGCCCCTACGCGGACGCCCGAAAGGTGCCGGTGATCGGCCTGGGCGCGACCGCGCATGGCATGACCGATTGGTCGTTCTCAATCTGCTGGAGCAGCATCCCGCACGACGTCTACACCATGGCGAGCTGGCTGAAGCAGAACGGCCACAAGCGCGTCGTGGTCACCTGGGACCGCGCCGACCACGCGCTGGAGAACATCGAGCACTTCCGCAACGCCGCGGCGCGGGCCGGCATCCGCATCCTCGCCGACGAGCGTTTCCCGCAACTGCTGGTGCCGCGCCTGCCGGAGATCTTCGAGCGCACGGTCGGGGAGTTCCGGGCGCTGAAGCCGGATGCGCTCGCCCACTTCGGCACCTCGCCGGTGTCGGGTCGGTGGGCGGATTTTGTCGGCAAGTCGGGCTGGGATATTCCGAGGATCATGAACGACGCCTTTTTCGGCGCGTCCATTCCGGAGAGCCGCAGCCATTACGAAGGCTGGGTCGGCACCACCATGTGGGACGACGACAACAAGGTGCTCGCCAAGTTCTACGACGAGTACACCGCCGCCTACCCGGGCATTCCGTTTGCCAGCCCGGAGATGATCGCGCTCTATCGGGACGGCGTCTCCGCCCTGATCGAAGGCGTCATCCTGGCGCCGACGCTCACGCCAGACGGCGTGCGCCGCGGCCTCGAGCAGGTGCAACTTCTGCCCGCCGCCTCAGGCGGCCCGCGGACCTGCATTTCGTTCAGCCCCTATGCGCACAGGGGCACTCAAGGGGCGGACGTCATGGTGCTCCGTCGCGTCAAGGACGGCCAGCTGATCATGGAAGGCCACATCGAGCTGTTCTGAAGCGGCGCGGCACAAGGGGAGGAGTTGAGCGTGACGAGGCGTGACCAATACATGGAGCAGGGCGATCCGATTAAGATCGGCTGCCTGTTCGACAATCCTGCGGTGAACACCGACTACGCCGAGCGGATCTACGATCTGGTCGCCGAGCAGTACAAGGCGTCAGGCCGCTTCGAGCGCGGCTTCGAGTTCGTGAAGGTTTATCCGTACGGGCCGCCGGCGGGGAACTTCCAGAACGTGCTGCAGGGCTATCACGACCTTTGCGATCAGGGGTGCATCGCGGTCATCGGCTGCAACCACGCCGACGACACCATCGCCATCCCGTCCTACGCCGACGCGCGCAAGGTGCCGTTGATGGCCCTGGGCGCGACCACGCAAGGCATGTCCAAGTTCACCTTCTCCATCAGCTGGAGCAGCATCCCCCACGACGCCTACACCATGGCAAGCTGGCTGAAGAAACAGGGGCATAAGCGCATCGCGGTGAGCTGGGACCGGGCGGACCACGGCCACGAGTACATGCTGCACTTCCGCAACGCCTGCGCCCGCGCCGGCCTGCAGATCCTCACCGACATTCGCTTCCCGCACATCATCCTGCCTGAGCTGCCGCAGATCTTCGACGACGCGGTCAGCCAGTTCAAAGCCCTTCAGCCTGACGCGCTCGCCCACTTCGGCACCGGGTGGGTCGCCTCACACTGGGCGAAGTTCGTCAACGAGTCCGGTTGGAACGTGCCGCGGATCATGAACGACGCCTTCTGCGGCGCGAGCATGCCCGACTATGTCGACTGGTACGAAGGCTGGGTCGGCGTGACCATGTGGGACGACGACAACAAGGTCACGGCCAAATTCTACGACGACTACTGCGCCCGCTATCCGGACGGCGTGCCGCCGGGCCGCGAGCTGCTGGGGCACTATCGCGACGCCATGACGGCGCTGATCGAAGGGATCATTCTCGCGCCGATCATGACGCCGGACGGCGTGCGGCGGGGGCTCGAGATGGTGCAGATGCTGCCGGCGGCGAGCGGCGGGCCTCGCACCTGCATCAGCTTCAATCCGCACAATCACCGCGGGCTGGGCGGCCCCGACGTGATGGTGCTCCGTCGTGTCAAGGAAGGCCAGCTGATCATGGAAGGCCACATCGAGTTGTTCTGACCGCGGGACGCTGTCCTACAGGGCGCGCGTGGCCTACGCGCCGCCGCGATCAGGCCTCAGCCTGAGCCTTAATCGGCGCGTAGGCCGCCAGGTACAGGTTGATCGCCTGGTCGATCACTTCCTCGTCGCTGTAGCTGGTGCTGGTCGTATTCAGGATCCGCGGCGCCGACCCGACGATCAGGGCGAAGTTGTTGGCCGCCAGCAGCGGACGTTCGATCGTCATGACGCCGCGCGCGTTGAGGTCCTCGAACAGCGCGGTCAGCTTGGTCGCGATGCTCTTCTGGGCGACGATCTCGGTGGCCGATCGGTAGACCTCCGGGAATTTCTCGCGGACCGCCGTCACCGCGATCCACAGCCCGGGCATGCTGCTCTTCGCGCTCTTCTGGATGCGGCCGGCCACTTCCTTGAGGATCACGCGAAGCGGGCGCGTGTCGCCTACCAGCTCGGGCTGAGCGCCGGCGTACTCCTGGATCGCCCGCTCGATGATGGTTTTGAACAGCGCTTCCTTGCTCGGGTAGAGGCGATAGATCGTCGGCTTGGTCGAGCCCGCCGCCTTGGCGACGCGGCTCATGCTGCAATCCTCGTAGCCTGCGGTGATGAACTCCCGGGTCGCGGCCTCGAGAATGCGCCGGTGGATGTCCTCCGACTCCTCCGCCGACGGGCGCCCGGGAGCGCGCTTCAGTCCGGTCTCCTGCACGTCTCTAGGCACCTTCGATTGCAAGATTTTTCGGCCAACTATCGGCTTTTAAAATTGTACGTCGAGTCAAGTTGTGGAATCGTGTCGCCGAGCGTTTGGAGGCGTCGGGCCTCCGTGATCGGAGAGGTTGTTCGATGGCGAACCCGTCCCTTGGACGCGCAATCGGCTGGCGGCATGCGGCGGTGTCTCAGCTCGCGCAGCTCCCGTTCGATGACACAACCGGAGCTGTACGACTCCGTATTGCAGCCTTGTAAACTGACATGGCCGGTAAAGAAATCTCCTCGGCACGAGTGGGCGCCGATGTCGCCACGTCGCCTGAGTCGCCCCGTGATTAAGCTTCAGACACGCTTGGAGGCGTCACTATCGTGAGCACTCTGACCCAGCCGCACACGGCGGCGTTCGCACAGCTATGGAGCGAGTTTAGCCAGGGGCTGTCCGCGGCGGGGCAAGCCATCCCGCAGTTCGCGCCGGACGCCAGCGCCAGCGACCTGGCCGACGGCTACCAGCAGTTCGGCATGCTGCTGGAATCGGCGTTTCGCTGGTACCTGCGCTCGGGCGATCCAGACTTCCCGCGCTTTGTCGAGATCAACGACACGCCCGAACTGGCAGACAACCTGTTCGCCCCTGTGCGCGGCGACGCCACCTACCGCCTGCGGGGCGACGTGGGTTCGCTGTTCGACTTCAACATCTCGGTGCACAGCGAGTGGGGGTGGGTCGGGCCGTCGCAGACCTCCGGCGACCTGGGTCGCGAGGAGCTGCAGATCAACGACGACGGCACTTTCGAGCTGATCATCAGCGCCACGGAGCACCCCGGCAACTGGCTGCCGCTGCCGCCCAGCGCCGGCTATATCCAGATCCGCGAGTACTATGAAGACTTCGGTCTGCAGAAGCCGGGCTCGTGGGATATCATGCGCGTCGGGTCCGAGGGACAGGCGCCGCCGCGAGCGGGTATCGAAGACCTGAAGACCAAGCTCGACCTGGCGCTGACCTGGGCCCGGAACTACACGCCCTGGCACTACAAGACGCAGTCCACGATCTTTCCGGCGCAGCCCAACGCCATCCGCCAGCCGACCCCGTTCAAGGGAGGCAACAGCCACATCTGGTACGGCTTCGGGCGTTTCAAACTGGAAGCCGACGAAGCGTTGATCGTCGAGTTCGACAAGCCCGAGGCGCGGCTGTGGGGCATGCAGTGGCTGCAGAGCCCCTGGTACGAAAACCCGGACATGCTCAACCACATGACCAGCCTGCCGAGCGGCGAGATCCACGTCGATGCGGACGGCCGGGTGCGGATGGTCATCGCGGCGAGCGATCCCGGGGTCCCCAACTGGCTTGACTGCGCCGGCTACACCGAAGGCTACTTCGTCACGCGCTGGATCTGGTGCGAGCAGGGGCCGCCGGTCGATGTGCGGGTCGCGCGCCTGGCCGAACTCAGATTGGCCTTGCCCGCGGAGACGCCCCAAGTCACGCCGGAAGCTCGCGCCGCCAAGCGCGCGCAGAGGAGGGCGCATCTTGTCCACCGCCGTCGCTGATCGCCTGCAGCCTGACGCCGAGGCGCTGATCGCCGAGGCGCGGCGTCGCACGCGCCTGGAGGATTTCGGCCCGCTGAGTTTCGAGGCGCCGCTGCGGATCGCGGTCAAATCCATGGTCGAGGAGGCGAACCTCACCGAGGCGGGCATGCAGGAGGCGCTCGAGGAGTGCGTGGGCCATCTGTCGACCACGCTGCGAACCCAGGCCTTTTTCGCCAAGCACCCGGAGATCGACGAGCAAGAGATCACCGAGCCGGTTGTGATCGTCGGCCTGCAGCGCACCGGCACCTCCAAGCTGTTCCGCAACATCGCCGCCGATCCGCAATGGAACGTGCTCTACACCTGGCTGGCTCTGAACCCGATCCCGCCAGAGGGCTGGCGGCCCGGCCTGCCGGACCCGAGGCTCGCCGAGGCGGAAGCCTGGTGCGAGGAGCGCCGCTGGATGGCCAAGGCGCACGGCTTTTACCCGAAGGAGCCGGAGATGGAGGCGCTGCTGATGCTGCACACCTTCATGCTCAACGCTCCGATGCGGCTGATGCCGACGCACCAGTTCTGGCTCGAACAGGCCGATTTCAGACCGGCCTACGAGTACCTGAAACGCCAGCTCAAGTTCCTGCAGTGGCAGACCGGCGCGCCCAAGGGCCGGCGCTGGATCCTCAAGTCGCCGCCGCACATGCTGACGCTCGACGCCCTCGTCGACGTCTTCCCCGACGCCAAGCTGGTGATGACCCATCGGCACCCGAAATCCAGCGTCGGCTCGATGTTCAAGCTGGTGGAGATTTCGCAGGAGCGCAGCGCGCGGTCGGTGGATCGCCACCTGATCCGCGATCTGTGGCTTCGCAATCTTTCCACGGCGATCGGCCGGTTCATGGCGTTCCGGGAAAAGCACGGCGACGCCGCCTTCGTCGACGTGTCGTTCCGTGATTTCGTCGGCGACCCGCTGCCTGCGGTGAAGCAGATCTACGCCTATGCCGGCATGCCCTACACGCCGGAGGCCGAGGCCGCGGCGGCGGCCTGGCACCGTGACAATCCGCGATTCAGCGAGGGCAGTTTCGACTACGACCTCGCCGATTATGGCTGCAGCGAAGCCGACATCGAGCGCGCGTTCGCGCCGTACCTCTCGCGCTTCGCGGCGCATCTCTGACGGAGCCATCGATTGCAGCGAGGGGAGCTGAGATGACGGGCGTTCTCGACTCGTTTCGGCTGGACGGTCGCGTCGCGCTCGTCACCGGCGCCAAGCGCAACATCGGGCTGGCGCTGATGCGCGCCCTGGCGGAGGCCGGCGCGGACATCCTGGCCGCGGATCGAGGCGGCGAAGGGCTGGAGGCGGCTGCGGTTCCGATCCGCGCCGCCACCGGTCGGCGGATCGTGACCGTGCAGGCCGACATAGGCCGCAAGGAGGACATCGACCGCCTGATCGAGATCGGCCACAGCGAGTTCGACCGGATGGACGTGCTGGTGGCCAACGCCGCGGCGCTGGGCCTGCTGCCGGACGGCTCGCTGCCGGTGGTGACCGAGGTGACCGACGATCAGTGGGAGGACGTCTTCCGGGTCAACGTCCTGGGGTCCTACCGCCTGATCCGCGGCTTCATCCCCAGGTTGGCCGCGGGTGGAAAGGGCAGCGTCATCACCCTGCTTTCGGGGGCAGGCTTCATCCCGGTGCCGGGCGCCATCGTCTACGGCTCCAGCAAGGCTGCGCTTTGGCAGATGACCAAGTACCTGGCGCACCAGGAGCCGCGCATCCGTTTCAACTCCATCGCGCCTGGCCGGGTGATCGAGGGCGATCCCAACACCCCGCTGGAGCAGAAGATGGCGTCGCTGACGCCGTTGAACCGCTTGGGCCGCCCGCAGGAGATCGCCGGCGCCTGCCTTTATCTGGCCTCCGACGCGGCAAGCTACACCACGGGCGAGGTGATTTTCTGTAATGGTGGCCGCGCCTGGGGCTGAAGCTAGAGCTGGTCGGCCGGGCGCCGACGCCGATTGATCGAGACATGGGAGAGTATTGATGCTGGCGATTGTTGCGACGCTTCGGGCGCAGGACGGCAAGGGTGAGGCGCTGGGGGACTTGCTTCGCGAGCTCGCGTCGCAAGTGCGCGCCAACGAGCCGGGCGCCGTCACCTACGTGGCGACCAGAAGCCGAACCGAGCCGAACACCTACAAGGTGCTCGAGGTCTACAAGGACGAGGACGCGCTCAAGGCGCACGGCAAGTCGGACCACTTCCGCGCCGCCGGCGGCAAGTTCGCCGACCTTCTTGCCGGACGGCCGGAGATCGAGCAACTCGACGTGGTCTGAGCCAGGTCCGCTCCGAATGGCGACCCAAATATCCCACTATCCGAGCCGATCGGCAGGAGCACCCATGGACATCAACCTCACCGGCAAGCGGATCATCGTGACCGGCGGGACCGAGGGCATCGGCGGCCACGCCGCCGACTACTACCTGGCCTCCGGCGCCAAGGTGGTCTCGCTCGACGTGAAAGATTCCGGGCGCGCGCCGAACCCCAATCTGCTCGAGCTCAAGTGCGACGTCAGCGACCGCGAGCGGGTGATTTCCTGCTTCGAACAGGGGGTCGTGTTCCTGGGCGGCCTGGACGCGCTCTGCCACGTGGCGGGCATCACCCGCCGCAGCCTGGCCGAGGAGATCACGCCCGATCAGATGCGTGAGGTCTTCGAGATCAACGTCATGGGCACGCTGCACACCAACCAGCAGGCGTGGCGCTTCATGCACGAGAAGGGCGGTTCGATCATCAATTTCACCTCGGCCGCCTCGATCCGTGGCCTGCGAAACGAGGCGCACTACGCCTCGACCAAGGGCGCGGTGGCCGGATGGACGCGCGCGGTCGCGCTTGACTGGGGCAAGTACAACATCCGGGTGAACGCGATCGCCCCGATGGCGCTGACACCGATCGCCCAGGTGTCGCTGGCGTTCATTCCAGAAGACCAGCGCGAGGCCGCCGTCAAAGCCTGGCACTCGGCCCAGAGCCTGCCTGGCGGCCTGCGCGACGGCGCGGCGATCGCGCCGCTGCTCGCCTTCCTGGCGTCCGACGCGTCGAGCTACATGACCGGCCAGACGCTGTCGATCGACGGCGGCGTCGTGATGCTGGGGTCCTGACTTCCCTTGGCCGAATATAACGACTATTTACGCGCACGAACCGCGACCCGCATTTGGTAGGGAGATTTGAGATGCGCCTGGAAGACATGGTCCTGTTCAGCGTCGATGACCACATCATCGAACCCGCGAACATGTACGAGGGGCGCATCCCGTCCAAGTTCAAGGACGTCGCGCCGAAGCACCACGAAGGTAAGAACGGCGAGGACGACTACTGGACCTACGGCGGTCGCAAGGCGGCTTACATCGGCTCCAACGCCGTCGTCGGCCGCCCGCGCGAGGAGTACGGCTTCGAGCCGTCGTCGCTCTCGCAGATGCGCCCGGGCTGCTATGACGTCGACGCGCGGATCGGCGACATGGACGTCAACGGCGTCGCGGTCAGCGTGAACTTCGGCACGATGACCGGCATGGCCGGCGAGAAGTTCCGCGAGCTCAACGATAAGGAGTTCGCGCAGGTCATGATCCAGGCCTGGAACGACTGGCACATCGAGGACTGGTGCGGGAAGTACCCGGAGCGGCTGGTGCCGCTGGCCAACTTGCCGATGTGGGACGCCGAGGCCTCGGGCAAGGAAATTGCGCGCGTGAAGGCCAAGGGCTGCAGCGTCATCAGCTTCCACCCGAACCCGGTGGTGCTGGGCCTGCCCTCCTTCCACACCGACCACTGGGATCCGGTCTGGAAGGCCTGCGTCGACAACGACGTGACGATCTGCCTGCACTTCGCCGACGGCAGCTATTCGGTGCCCTCGCTCGACTCTCCGGTCGACGTGATGATCTCGAACATGCCGATCGGCCTATACCGGGTCGCCTCGGACCTGACCTATTCGCCGGTGCTGCGGAAGTTCCCGAAGCTGCAGTTCGCCATGTCGGAAGGCGGCGCGGGCTGGATCCCGTACATGAAGCAGCGGATCGACTGCGTCTTCCGCCTGCACAGCCAATGGACGCGCCAGGACTTCGGCGGCCTGAAGCCCAGCGAAGTGTTCGACCGCAACTTCGCCACCTGCTTCATCGACGATCCGATCGGCCTGCAGGTCCGCCACGAAGTCGGCATTAAGAACATCACCTGGGAAGCCGACTATCCGCACGCCGACTGCGTGTGGCCGAACGCGCCAGAAAAGCTGTGGCAGGACCTCGTCGCCGCCGAGGTTCCGGACAATGAGATCGACCTGATCACCCACGAGAACGCCGCGCGCATCTTCCACCATGACATGTGGAAGGTCCGCCCGCGGACGGAACTGACCGTGGGCGCGCTGCGCGCCAAGGCCAAGGCGGCGGGTGTCGACACGACGCCGATGCGAACCGAAGGCGCGGGCCGCCCGCCGTCGGAGAACGAAGGCGTCGTCAGCATGCGCGACGTGGCCAAGCAAATGGCCACGATGGGCGAGGCCGCCTGACCGCTCTTGGCCAGGGCGTCTCCGTGGACGCCCTGGCCGCAGCTGCGCACCGCAATCAAGAATGACCGCGCCTCAGAGCGCGAGGAGCCTGTGCGCCTGAGCATCTGGGGGTCTGATCGGGGAGATACGGATATGAGGCTGGCAGGTAGGCGAGTGGTGGTGACGGGCGCCTCGACGGGCATGGGTCTGGAGATCGCCAAGGCGTACAGCAAGGAAGGCGCGTCCGTCGTCGTCAACGCCCGCGGCTCCGGGGCCGAGGGCCGCGCGGCGCTCGAGGCAGCCACCGCCGAAACGACCGCGGCCGGAACCAAGGCCATCGCCTTCGCCGGCGACGTCAGCGAGCCGGGCGTCGCCGAGCAACTGATCGCAGCCTGCGTCGACACCTTTGGCGGCATCGACATCCTGGTCAACAACGCCGGCGTCCACGACGGCGGCACCATCCTCAACCAGTCGCTCGAGGACTGGCATCGGACGCTGAAGATCAACCTCGACGGGCCGTTCCTGACCTCGCGCGCCGTGGCGCCGCACATGAAGGCGCAACGCTGGGGCCGGATCATCAATGCGACCTCGGGGGCGGCCTCGGGCGGAAATGGCGGAACCAGTTATCCCGCCTCGAAGGCCGGCCTGATCGGCCTGACCTACGGTATGGCGCGCGACCTCGGCATGTATGGCGTCACGGTGAACGCCTACAATCCGCAGGCCCGCACGCGAATGAGCGACGGCGGCGTCCAGGGCGAAGACGCCACTGCGCATTTCCAGAACGCGATGCGCTCGTTCCTGAAGCGCGGCTTCTACACCCAGGCGAAACTGGACTGGCTGATCGGCATGACGCCGGCGGACGGCATCCCGCCGTGGATTCTGTACCTGAGCCTGGACGAGGCGAGCTACATCAACGGCGAGGTCTTCTATCTCGACGGCCGCCGCGTCGGCCTGCTGAACCAGCCCGACGAGGTCCGCACCATGCTGCGCTCGTACAACGACTACGGGCCATTCCCGCTGGACGAGCTGGTCGCCAACGCGCCGACCTTCTTCCCGCTGGAGAACCGCTGGCCGCGTAAGACCGACGAAGAGATCGCCGACGCCATGCAAGGCATGGCGCACTAGCCGCAGCGCGCGGTCAGGCGCAGGCCTGACCGCCGCCTCCTCCCAACGCTAGACGAGCCACTCCATCCACAGGCCGTACTGGTCGCAGTGGGCCAGCTCCTGGCGTCGCGCGTCGCCGTCCTCGTAGATCGTGTGGATCGCTGAAAACGGCGGGCGAGGCTTCGAAACCGTTTCCCCCTTCTCGGCCGCGATCCGCGCCCACTTCACATAGTCCTCGGGCTGCTCGACGCCGATGCGGTGGATGATGCGGCCGCGGCTGGCGTCGCGCAGCTGCCTGTCGAGCTTCTCCCGCGCCTCGTCGGAGAAGTAGTAGAGCACCGCCGAGTGCATGACGCAGAGCGGGCTGTCGACCTCCGCCAGCAATCCCGGCATCAGGTCCGTCGCATCGCCCTTCACGGTACGCAGGTTGGATGTGGCGGCGACCTCGAGCGCGGCGGCGAGCCGGCCGCGGGACACCGGCCATTCCGGCGATATCTGTGCGAGCAGCCAGCGGCGCTCGTCGGGAGACGCGGCGTCGACGGGCGACAGGTCGAGGCCGATGCGGGTTCCGATCGTCGGGATGCGGCGCGGGGCGCGCGCTTTGGCGCCGATCATCTTGCCGGGCGCGACGACGGCGGCCTTGGGGTCCCCCAGCCGGCCGAACTCGCCGAAGTCGTAGCCATAGCAGTCGAATACCGTGAGCAGCCCGGCGCTGCAGCCGATCTCGATCAGATTGAGCGGCTCGCCTGCGATGTCGGCGACGTAGTCGAGCAACGGCAGGACGTAGGAAGCGCGCTCGAGCGCGGTGCTCTGCACCGTTCGCTTCGTGATGATCTCCAGCATCTCGTCGCGATGACTCAGCACGAACTCGCGGTAGTGCGGGAACACCTCCGCCGCAGCAGCCGGCGAGCGGGAGTCGAGCGGCAGATACTCCGCGAGCTTCGCGCCGTCCGCCGCCTTCGACGCCAGGTAGGCCGCCGCGAGGATGAGGAACATGTGGTGCGGCTGCCCACCGCGCGCCGCCAGCTCCACCAGTTCGGGATCGTTCGCAACGCCGCCGGCGATCGCGCTCCAGACCGGCGAGCCCTGCTCGAGATAGATCCGCTCGCCGTAATCGAAGGCATTGCGAACTTCCCTCAAGCGCATGGGGTCCACCGGACGCGCGTCTGCCTCGACGACCCTGCTCATGGAATCCTCCCACTCTTTTGGGAGAGCTTAGAGGGGAAACCGGCGACCTGTCATGCGTGACTGCCCGGTTTCGTTAAATGGCCCTGCAGCGCTCAGCCACGCGACCCGATCAGAGCACGGCCGCCGCCCGCACCAGGTTTTGCGCCGCCCGTCTCCATCGCCAGGCGCAGCTGCTGGAAACGGTCGCCGGGTTGAATTCGCGCGTCCAAGGGGTCGCGATGCTCGAGCTCCGACAGGCGGCGTTGCATGAGACCGTAGGCTCGCACCATGCCGACGCCGCGCACGAAGGCCTCAGCGACGTTCGGCCGTGAGGCGCCTCGCCGATCGTCGGACAGCTCCGAGATGATGCGGCCGACCTCGACCTCTAGTTCCGCCCGGAACAGGGTCGCCGCCATGCGCGGGTCGGGCTCGCGCCGCGTTGGATCTCTCGCCCCGGCGATTTGCTCCATCTCGCCGTTCGCCCAGTGGAAGTGGCCCTCGGGGTCGCGCGGTTCACGGGGGCGGATCGTCACGCGCGGCGCCAGTGAGAACGCCGCCCAGACCATGAAGGCGACGACCAGAAACGCCAGCGCAAAGGCATAGGCGACGAAACTGCGCAGCGACAGATCCATAGATCGATGTTTGGTGGATTCGCCTAGCACGCGAAGGATTTCTTTTTCGGGCCTCTGCGGACGCGCGGAAGCGCCGGTCACGCGGCCAGGGGCGCCTCGTAAAGGGTCCGTCCGTCGGCGTCGCGGAAGGTGAGTTCCAGCCGCGCGCCGGTCAGCTGGAAAAGGGCGAAGCCCGGCGTCGCGGCGCGGAAACGGGTTCCCGCCACATCCGCCACCTCGCCTGCGGATGAGCCGGCGCCGGAGCAAATATGGTGCGTTCGGCCAACCTGGATGTGCTGCAGGGCGTGGTCGTGGCCGCAGACGTAGGCGTTCACGGCGTAGGTCTCGAGCAACGGCCCGATGTCGCGCGCCAGGACAGGCTCTCCGCCGTGGCGGCCGCCGGAGTAGATGGGGTGATGCCCCACCACCACTTTCGAACTGGCGCGGGAGCGTGCGAGCCGGTCGTGCAGCCAACGCAGCTGCGGCGTTGGGTCGGGCATTGAGAAGTGGCCGCGGCAGAGCCGCTCCACGGCCTCACCGTAGTCGGCGACCATCGGGGTGGTGTCGAGCACGAAAATGTCGAGGTCGGCGCCTGCAGGGTGCTCGACGACATAGTAGCGGTGCGGCATTCGCCAGCGCCCGCCCGCGCGTCCGTAGGCGATTTGGGCGCTCGCCTCGCCGCGGTAGTCGTGGTTGCCCAGCGCCGCGTACCAGGGCGTCTGCAGAGCCGGCTGCACATAGACGTCCTCGAACGAGGTTCGCCACTGACTGTCTTGCGTCGAGGCTACGCCCGCCGGATAGAAGTTGTCGCCCACCGACAGCACGAATCGGCCGCTGGCCTCGGCGGCGGCCCGGGCCATGGCGTCGGCGACCGCTCGCTGGCTGCGGGCGCCTTCGCGACCCCAGTCCCCGACCGCCAGGAAGGCGAGCGGAGTCGCGGCGGCGAGGGCGGGAAGCGCAGGGCTCGCGGCTGCTGCGGCCAGCCCCCGCAGGACGGTGCGGCGATCAAGGCGGGGGCTCATCACGCCGACCTGATGCTGGCTTCGAGAAGCCGGCTTCGGCGCTCCGCCGCCGCGTCCCAGGTCAAGCGCTCGACGCGCTGCAGAATGGCGGCGCCGGCGTCGTGGAACGACTGGATGCTGAATTGCGCCATCGTCCAGCTTCGGGCGGCGGCGCCCATCCCGGCCAGTCGCTCCGGACGCGTAAGTAGCAGGGCGAGCGCGTTGGCGAGCTGATGTGGATCGCCAGGGGGAACGATCGAGCCGGTCACGCCGGGAACGATGCTTTGCGGCAGCTCGCCGACGGCGCTGGCGACCACCGGAAGTCCGGCCTGCAACGCCTCGTGCGCCGCGATGCACATACCCTCCGAGCGCGACGGCTGCAGGTAGAGGTGCAAGCCTGCCAGGAACTCTTGTGGCCGATCGGAGAAGCCGGGCAGTTTGATATTGTCGAGACCCAACTCGCGGATCTGCGCCTCCAGCGGCCCCCGCTCGGCGCCTTCTCCGGCGATCGTCACCTCGAAGGGGTGCGGCGGGGCGAAGCCGTCGGCTCGCAGCTTGGCCAGCGCGGCGATCAGAACGTCGTAGCCTTTAACCGGGTGCAGGCGCCCAAGCGAACCGAGCCGCAGCGGCCCGCTCCGCCGCCAGGGCCCGGCGAGCGGCGCGGCGGGGTCGGCGGCGAACAGCGGCCAGAGCGCCAGCCGATCCGGTGGCGGCTGCAGGCGCTCGGCGGTCAATTGGAGGACGCTGCGGGAGTCGGCGACCCAGAGCGCCGACTTGCGCCGCCCAGCGCGCAGCAGGATTCGGTTGGCGGGTTTCAGATAGGCCGCGTGTTGCCAGCTGACCACCGGGATGCGCTGGCGCCCGCCGACCGCCTGTCCAAGCAAGGTGGCGCGGGTCAGCGAGGTCCAGATCACGTCGGGCCGATAATCTGCCAACTGCCGTGAGAGCCAGGCCGCGGCGGCGAGGTGGTCCTTCTCCCCGCCGTCCCGAACAGCGACCGACAGGTCCGCCGCCTCCAGCGCCGGCAGGGCGCGCCCGTCGCGCCGCGTCAGCGCGAGGATGGCGGGTTCGGCGCCGCAGGCGCGCATGACGCCGGTCACCGCCGGGATCGGCAGGGCCGCGCCGCCGCCTTCGAGCGAATTGATGACGTAAGCTATCCGCATCAGGCGCGAAGCTCCCGTGGGGCCTCGGTTCCGGTCATGGTGGAAAGGCCTATGGCGAGCAGCCAGACGGCGACGACCGCCTGCAGCAGGGCGTGGGCGCCCGCGCCGGCGACGCCCAGCCAGCCCAGCAAGGGCGGCAGGACGAGGAGCAGGCCAAGGCCGCTCGCCAGGTTGGCGATCACCGAGAGCCCGGGCCGGCCGAGCGCGGTCAGCGCGGCGGTCATCGGTGGCGCGGCCAGTTGCACCGCGCGAGCGGCGGCGAGCCACAACATCACCTGCGCGGCCGCTGCAAAACGCGCGCCGGCCGCGGCGACGGCGATCGGACGGCCGAAGAGGGCGATCACCAGGCAGACCGGCGCGGCCGCCAGCCAGGCGAGCGCGATCGATCGGCGAACCGTGCCGCGTAGCCCGCCCGCCCCGGCGGCGACCAGTCGCGCCAGCTCGACATAGGCCGCCTGCCCCAGGATCAGCGCCGGCTGGGCGAGCACGGAGGTGAGCCGTTGGGCGACGGCGTATAGTCCCGCGGGTTCGGCCCCCAGCGTCCAGCCGATGATCAGCTGCGGCGCGCGGGCCGCGAGCTCGGTGACGGTGACATCGGCGTTGGCGCCCAGCATGAAGCGCCAAAGCCCGGGGTTCTCGTGAGTCACACCGGACAGCCCACCTGCGAAATCTCGCGGCGACAGCCGGCCGCGGGCGACCCAGAGGCCGAGCAGCCACATCACGCTCCATTCGGCGAGCGCCGCCGTCAGCCAGGTCACCAGGAAGCCCTTGAGGCCGGTGTGGCTCAGGATCGCGATCGCCGCGCCGGCCAGCCGCACCATCGGGGCGACCAGGCTGTGGGCGGCAAGCAGGTCGAAGCGGCCGCGAAGCTGCAGATAGCCAGCCGGCGTCGAGCGGATCGAGGCCAGGACGGCGAAGCTGTAGGGCAGCGCGAAGCCGACCGCGGTTGGCGACCAGCCCAGCCGCGGGCCGAGCAAAGGCGCCAGGACGGCGGCCACCGCCACGGCGACCGCGCCGCCGGTCGTCTCGACCAGCCCCGCGAAGGCGATCAGCCGGGCCAGCCGCCGATGGTCGCCGGCGGCCTCGGCCTGGCTGCCGTAGCGCACGATGGCGTGCCAGCCGGGAAACTCAATGAGGCCGCCGACGGTCATGGCGTAGGCGTGGACCAGCACCAGCACCCCATAATCGGCCGGGCCGAGGGCGCGGGCGGCGAGCGCCAGATAGCCCAGGCTGATCAGGCCCGCGCCGGCCTTGCCGCCGAGCAGCCGGGCGAGGTTCCGGTAGATGCGCGAGACGGCGCCGCGCTCAGCCATGGGCTTCCATCGCCACGGGCGGCGCGGCGGGTACGACCGGCGCGAGATGCGGCGCGGCGATCCCGGCGAACTTGGCCACGGCCCGTGCGGCCCTGAGCGAGGAGGGTTCCTGCGTCAGGTCGAAGCTGTAGTCGAACATCTCGCGCTGGATGGGGGCGTAGCGCCAGGGCTGTTCGGCGCGCGCTTGGGCGAGCGCGCCGCCAAGTTCAGCTGCGCCCTCGATCACCGGGCCTGCGCGCCAGTGAGCGAAGTTCGGGTCGCCCTGCCATTCGGCGCCGTGCGGGTTCAGGAAGACGCAGGGTCGTGGCTTGAGCAGGAACTCGTACACCTGGCTGCTGGCGTCGCCGATGTAGAGGTCGGCTCGGCGCGTGTACGCCATGGTCGTCGAGGCGCGGCTGCCGAGGTCGATGTGGATATTGGGCGCGCGCAGGTAGCGATCGTCGATGCGCCCCGCGCGGTCGACCCGCAGCCGGTCGATGCTTACCACGAATGGGCGCTCGAACAGCATCACGTGCGGCGCGAAGATCAGGTGGTGGTCGTCGTGCTCGACGAACCAGTCCAGCACCTGGCGACCCATGGCGTACCAAGACGACAGGTGCGGCGAGACGTGCGGGTTGTAGAGCGCCACCGGCCGGCCGTCGTCGATCAGCGGGTGGATCTGCGCGGGCGAGGGCAGCAGGTCGAACTTGGGATAGCCGACAATCGAGATCTTCTCGCCCGGAACGCCGGCTTCGGCGGTCAGCCGGTCGCGCACCTTGCGCCCCGACACCAGCACATGGTCGAAGCCGGCGCTGGCCGCGTCGAAGCCGATCGCCCGGTCGCCGGCGCCGTGCCGAGTGTGGACGATGCGCAGATTCTTCAGGCCGAAGTGGGTCTTCAGCATCAGCGAGGTTTTCTCGGCGACCACCAGCACATCGAGCGAGCGGAAGAAGTCCAGATTGTCGCCGTAGACCATCAGCTTGGACGCCGGGGCGACCGCCTCCAGCAGGTCCGCGGCGATGCGCCGCGATCGCCGGCGCAGCCCGAGTTCGACGAGCTGGATGTCCGACCCGATCAATCCTCCGCCCAGCCGCAACACCTCGGCCGTGAGGCGTCGGTTGGTGGTGGCGGCGATGATCTCGGCGTCCACGCCCTCGCGCGCGAGGGCCAACGCAATCGGCAGGCTGTGGGCGACTTGATGGACTTGATCGTGATTGAAAAGAAAGCCGATCCGCATGCCGGATCGACGCCGCCGCACGCCGACCGCCTCAAAACTTCCGTTTCAGAGCGCCTTGCGGATCAGCAGGCCGCGGCCCTGAGGTTCCACCTTCACCGGTGCGAACGCCTCCAGGCGGCGGGCCAGCGCTATGCGGTCGTCGAGCGCGAGCACGCCGCTGAACCGAAGCTCCTGCGTCGCGGCGTCGGCCAGGCTGACCGGCGCGCCCAGGCTGCGACTGAGGTCAGCCGCCACCTCGCTCATCGGCGCGTCGCGATAGACGAGCTGGCCCTGGGTCCAGGCGAAGGCCATGTCCGGCTCGACCTTGGCGACCCGCACCTCCGGCTGTCCCGCATGATGGGTCAAACGCTCGCCCGCGCGGACGCGAGTGGGTTCACGGCGGCCTCCCGACAGCGGCCGCACCTCGACCACGCCGCGGCGTACGGTCAGCGACATCTTGCCGTCGCGCCGGCGGAGGTTGAACTCGGTGCCGACGACGCGGATCTCCTGGTCGCCCGAGGCGATCATGAACGGCCGCGCCGGATCGTGCGTCACGTCGAACGCCGCCTCACCCTCGTGCATCTCGACCCGGCGCGCGCGACGGCTCTGCCGCACGGTGGCCTTGGAGTCCGCGTTCAGCCGCATGTTGGTGCCGTCGGCGAGAAGGAAGGTGCGGGTCTCGCCGGGCGCGGTCGCATAGGTCTCGGCTTCAGCGTCGTCGCCGCTCACCAGCGAGAAGCCGATCGCGACCGCCGCCACGCTCGCCGCGGCCGCGCCGCCGCCGATCAGCCAGCCGCGCCGGGTCAGGCCGCTGCGACGTGGGGACAGGGCGCCGCGCGCCGCGACCTCGGCCTCGTCAAGCTCGACCCAGATGCGCTCCAGCCGCTCGTAGGCCTGGGCGTGCTCCGGCGCGGCGGCGAGCCAGGCTTCGAACGCCTGCCAGTCCTCCGCCGTCGCCGCCTCGTCCTGGAGGCGCGCGAACCAGAGCGCCGCGGCTTCCGCCGGGTCGCCGTCCGCCGTGATTTCGCCTCTGAGGTTCATCGCTCCGTCGTCCGTGACCGAAGATATGACGCCGCGGCGGCGTCTGCGCCTCCTCGCAATCTCATGGCAGCCGCGCCTCCAGCTGTCGCAGCACCTGCATGACGTGCTTTTCGACGGCGCTGCGGGAGATCGACAAGGCCTTCGCCACCTCGGCGTGGCTCAACCCGTCGAACTTGTGCATGCGGAACACCTGCTGCGTCAGCGGTGGCAAGTCTGCCAGAATTGCGACGATCAGCCGAAGCCGCTGCCGGGCAGCGACAACCGCGTCCGCCGCCGGCTCCTCCGCCACCTCGTCGCCGCCGACGACGGTGCGATTGCTGTCGCGCCAGTCGCGGTCGCGAACCGCCGCCCGCCGCTCGCCTCGGAGCCGGTCGAGCATCAGGTTCGAGCCCAGGCGGTAGAGGTAGCCTGGCGCGTTGCGCACCTCGGCGTCGGCGGGATGGGCCGAAACGCGAAGGTAGATGTCCTGGACGAGATCCTCCGCCGCCGCCGCCGAGCGCAGGCGCAGCGTGAAGAAGCGCAGCAGGTCCTCCCTTCGCTCGAGATAGGCTGCGAGCAGGGCCGCTCGGGCGTCCGTCATCGACGCCGTTCAATTAGAAGCTTCGGCGCATGGCAAGCCCGAAGGTGCGAGGCGCCAGCGGCGTCGTCTGTCGCGCGCGCATGCGGCTGAACGGATTTCCAAACGCGAAGGTGTCGCCGCGGCTGTTGGTGACGTTGTCGATCCAGGCGTCGAGCCGCCAGTCGGCGGACTGCAGGGAAGCGGCGACCTGCGCCTTGTAATAGTCGCCCATGGTGCTGGTGGTGGCGCGGTCGAACGTCAGGAACGAGCGGCCGGCATAGGCGGCCTGGATGGCGAGCTCGGCTCGCCAGCCCTCACGAACGTCCCAAGCGTAGGCCGCATCGAAGGCGGCGGTGCGCTTGGCGACGCCCGGCAGGCGGGCGTCTTGCCGGGCGATCGCGTCTTCGGCGCGGGTCAGCTCCGGGTCGTTGACCAGGCCGTTCACCCGCAGCCGCCAGTGAGAATTGGGCCGCCAGGCGGCCTCCATCTCGACACCGATATTGCGGCCGTCGCCGATGTTCAGCGTCACCGGCAGGCCCGAGAAGCGGAACTGATCGGTCTGAACGTCGCGCCAGTCGGCGTAGTAGGCGGCCAGGCGCGTCGTCAGGCGGTGATGCAACATCGCCGCTTCGCCGCCGACCTCGAAGCTGCGCAGACGGTCTGGCCGGTAGGTGGCGACGGCGGGGCCGCCGGGCGCGCCGTCCGCCTGCGCGGGCACGTTGAAGCCGCCGGTGCGAAAGCCGTCCTGGGCCTGGGCGTAGATCACCTTGTCGGGCGCGAACGCGTAGCTAAGCCGCAGCTTCGGCGCGAAACCGGTGTCGGCGTCCGAGCCGCGAACCGGCGCCAGGGGAACACGCGCGAGCTCAAAATCCTCGGCCCGCGTCTCGACCTTGGTGGCGAAAAGCCGGCCGCCAGCGGTGACCGTCAGCTGCGGGGTCAGGTCGTAGGTCAGCTCGCCGAACGCCGCCGCCTCGGTCAGGCGGTCCTCGCGGATGAAGACGGAGCGGGACGCCCCGCCCGAAAGGCTCGCATCGAGCCGCCCGTCGCTGGTCTCTCGGCTTCGGGCGCCGAACGCGCCGACCAGCCAGCGGAGCCGGCTTTCGCGGGTCGAGGTCGCCACCAGCTCAAACACCTCGAGGTCGACCTCCTGGGTGTCGTCGAAGGCGGCGACGGCGTTCGGCGCAAGGTCGAACGCGCCGGTCGCGTCATACCGCGTGCTCAAGTTGTGATCGATGTAGGCGGCGGATAACCGCAAGTCGGCCGCGGCGCCATGACGGCTGGCGGTGGCGCTCATCATGTAGAAGTCGTTGTCGTGCGGCTCGAGGATGTGGGTGTTGCGGTTCAGTCCGCCTCCGCCAGGCACGTACTGGCTGTCGGACGAGGCGATTGACTGCCGCGCGAGCCCGGCCTGCAGCCGCCAGTTGTCGGGGAGTTCGACCAGGGCGGCCAGTCGCTGGCCCGATCGCCGGCTGCGGTTCACGTTCTTGAGGCCGAGGCCCGGGTTGTCGAGATAGCCGGGGATGTCGTCGATGTAGGCGACGGCGCGCACGGCCGCCCGGCCGTTCAGCAACGGCGCGTTCAGCATCGCCTCTCCGCCAAAAGCATGATCCTGGCGCGCATTGATCTCGCCTTCGACGCCGATTGCACCCGAGAAACGTGTCGGGTCTGGCGCGCGCGGGACGATGCGGACGATGCCGCCAATCGAGCCCGCGCCATACAGCGTGCCCTGGGGCCCGCGCAGCACCTCCACCCGCTCGACATCGGTAAGCCTAAGGTCGGGGTCGGGCGCGTTATAGGTGATCGGCACCTCGTCCAGGTAGAGGCCGACTGTCGACTGGGTTCGGCCCGTGAACGCGCCGTCCGAGAGCCCGCGGATGAAGATCTTGTCGCGTCCCGGGCCGAGATTCGTTTCGGCTACGCCCGCCACCTGCAGGGCGACGTCGGAAAAGCTCTTGGCCCCTAGCCGATCCAGTGTTCGGTCATCGAGCGCGCTGACGGCGTAGGGGCTGCCGCGCAGCGGCTCGGGCCGCTTCTCGGCGGTGACCACCAGCTCCGGGACTTCGCTCACGCTCGGGGGCGTGCGCGACGGCGCTGCAGGCGGCGTCGACGGGTGGGGCGGCTCGGCAGCGCGCGGCAGGCCGACGACCTGGAAAGCGCGCGGGTCGACCTTTCGGAAGCTGCAACCCGGCGGCAAAAGGCGCTGCAGCGCGCCCGATGGCGTGAAAACGCCCAGCACCGGCCGGCTGTCACCTGCGCAGCCTGGCGTCGGAAACCCGCCGACGGACACGCCGCCCTGGACGGCGAAGCGCAGCAGAGCGGAGTCCAGGGGCTCGGGCGGCAGGCGGAAAATGCGCGCCGGTTCGGCTTGCGCCGCGCTCCCCAAAAGCGCCAACAGCGCACAGGCCGCGGTCGAGCTCGCGATCTTGGACGTCACCGAGCCTCCGAGAATCACGCGTGCGGTCCGACTTCAATCTCACGCTCGGCCGGCGCTTGGGAGAGCGCAAGCGGTGACGATGCTCAGGAGCGTGCGGTTGCGGCGCTGGCGGCCTCGGGCGCGAGCGCCGAGGACGTCGGGTCGCGGGACTGCGACCACAGGAAGGCGCCGATCAGGGCCGAGATGATGCCGGCCTGTAGAAGGGCGTACGCGCCAGCCCCCGACAGTTGGAATTCGGACAGGAACAACGGCAACAGCGGCAGCGTGGCCGCATAGCCCACGAGCTTGGCGATGACGACGCGGCTCGGCCGACCGAGCGCCACCAGCGCGGCGCCGGCCGGCGGCGCGACGAGCTCGACCGCTCGCGCCAGGCCGATGATCATGACCAGGTCGCCGGCTTGTTCGAAGGCCTTGCCGCCCAGCAGGCGGGCGAGGGGATGAGCAGCGAAGCCGAAGACCGTCACCATCAGGAAGCCGAAGGCCAACAGCATGGCGCTGACGCGCACGATCACGCTCAGGATGGCGGCTTGCCGCCCGCCGCCGGCGGCGATCTTCGCGAACTCCGGGAAGGCGGTTTGGGCGAACAGCTTGGCGGGCTGGGCGATCACCTTGGCCGGGCGTTGAGCGACCGCATACAGCCCCGCAGCGGAGGCGCCGAGCATCGAGCCGATCGCCAGCGACGTCAGACGCGGCGCCAGATCCGAAAGCGCGCTGTCGGCCTTCACGCCGAGCAGGAAGCGCCAGACTCCGGGATTGTCGCGCGTCACCCCCCGCATAGAGCCGCCGAGCCGCGTCGGGCGCGCCGAACGTGCGAGCACGTAGAGGCAAATCGCCCACATCGACGCCCACTGCGCGAGCGACGCAATGAGCCAGACCCAGAGGAAGTCCCTCAAGGTTCCGCCCGTCAACGCCACGCCGCAGGCGCCGACGAGGCGGACCAGCGGCGCGACGACCAGTTGGGCGGCGAGCAAGTCGAAGCGGCCCCGCAGACGCAGAAAGCCGGAGGCACTGGTCTGGGCGGCGCCCAGCACGGCGAGGCTGTAGGGCGCCGCGAAGTCGAGCGCGGTTTGCGACCAGCCGATCCGCGGGCCGAGGATCGGCGCGACCGCCGTGGCGATCGACATGGCCAGCAGTGCGCCGCCCAACTCGACGAGGGCGGTCAGCCGCAGCAGGCGCATCAGCCTCTCCTCGTCCTCGGCCGCCTCGGCGAGCGCGCCGTAGCGTACGACCGCATGCCCCCCCGGGATCGCCAGCACGCCGCCGACGGTGAGCGCGAAGGTGTGCACCAGGATCAGCACCCCGTAGTCGTGAGGGCCGAGCACCCGCACGGCCACCAGCATGGAGAGCAGGCCGGCCACGCCCGCCGCCGCCTTGCCGCTGACCAGCTTGGCGACGTTGACGCCGGCGCGGCTGATCACCGCGCGGGCGAACGCGCCGTGCGTCAGGCGACCGGTCATCTCCGCGGCGCTCGCGTCATCTCGGGTCCTCGCAGGAGCCGGGATGTTAGCCGCCGCCCCCGAACGACTGGCTCAGGCCTAACCCCGGCGTCGCGCCGGCCATTCCCGCACCCGGGCGCGGACGCCATGCGGCTCCCTCCGCATTTCGCCGGGGCGGCTCTGCGGGTTCATCCGCGACGATTGCTGCAAAGTCCCCGATTTCCGCGGCCGTGCCGGACCATAAGCATGCCGGCGGAGAGGCAAGGAGATACGCCATGAAGGGGTCCGTTGCAGCGCCGTCGCAGCCCGCGGTCGCTCGCCGACATCTGCTAATGCTCATGGCCGGCGCGGCCTGTGCGGCGCAGGCGGGCCCAAGCGCCGCCAAGTCGGCGCGTGATATCGCCCTGGACGCGCGCACCGCCCTGGATCGCCTGTACGCCGTGCGGCCGGAAGCGCGCTCTTGGGGGCGCAATGCCAAGGCGATCATGGTGTTTCCCTCGATCGTCAAGGCCGGGTTCATGATCGGTGGTCAGACCGGCGAAGGCGCGATGTTCGTTCGCGGCGCGCCGATCGGCTTCTATAGGATCTCGGCGGCTTCGTTCGGCCTGCAGGCCGGCGCGCAGAGCTTCTCCTACGCCATGTTCTACATGACCGACAGCGCGGTGGAGTACGCCAAGTCCAGCAAGGGCTGGGCGGTCGGATCCGGTCCCTCCGTCGTGGTCATGGACGAGGGCAAGGCGAAGAACATGAACACGACCACGCTGCGCAAAGACATCTACGCGGTGGCTTACGGTCAGCAGGGCTTGATGGGCGGCCTCGGCATGGAAGGCTCGAAGATCAGCCGCATTCATCCGGATCCGTGATCGCTCAGCGCAGGAACAACCCGCTCACGGACTGCAGATAGAGCCAGGCCATCGTGCCCAGCACGGCGGCGTGGATTGCGACGTTGGACAGGCGGATCATGGCCGCAGCATGCGGGGACGCGTCGCCAAGCGCAGTCGGGTCGGCGCCTGGTGGCCGCCTCAGGTGTTCACCGGATATGGCGCGCGCGCAGCGCCGGGGCGGACCGCGCGGTTGCGCCTTCACCTGAGATCGCCCTCAGGCGGTGCGACGCTCAAGTCTAGGGCTACGTGGGATCGCGCCCGCCACTGAAGCTGAGCAGAATTTCCCTGCGTCGGCGTCCGCCCTGACTGGGCGGCGTCAGAAAAGCGGGTGAGACCATGATCCAGGCCAAGGCGCAGCAGCCGGCTGAGGCGCACGACATCGCTGTTGGCCTGACCGACGCGTTCCTGAGCTTCGACTCGGAATGGAGGATCGTCGAGTGCAACCCGGCCGCGGAGCGGATCGTGCGGTGCCCGCGCGAGAAGCTGCAGGGGCGCAACTTCTGGCGCGTCTCCGGCGTGGCCGCGCACAGCCCGCTCGGAATCCTCTGTCACCGGGTCGCGCGCACGCGGCGCAACGAAGAGGCCGAGATGGCGTTGCCGGCGCGCCTCGGCGGTCGCTTGATGCTGGTGACGGTTTTTCCCGTCGGGGCGGGTGTGGCGGCCTTCTGCCGGGACATCACCGAGCAGCGCCGCGCCGAGACCGCGATGGCGGAGAGCGCCACCTGGTACCGCGGACTGGCTGACGATTCACCCGCGGCGTCCTGGGTGAGCGACGCCCAGGGCCGGATCGAGTTCGTGAACCAGGCGATGGCCGACACCCTCGGCCGGCCCCGCCAGGACCTGCTCGGCGACGGCTGGATGCAGTCGATCGATCCCGACGAGACCGAGGGCCTGTTGGCCGCGCGCGAGAACGCCCGTCGTTCGCACAGCCCGATGCGCTACGAAGGGCATTTCCACCACAGCGACGGCAGCCGCCGCGTCATCGAGCTATACGCCCGGCCGCGCTTCAACCACCGCGGCGAGTTCGTCGGCCACCTTGGCACCGCGGCGGACGTGACGGACCTGCGCGACTTCCAGCGGCGCCAACAACTGATCGTCAACGAACTGAACCACCGGGTGAAGAACACGCTGGTCTCGATCCAATCCGTGGTGGCTCAGACGCTGCGGGAATGCAAAGTCCCGCGCGAGGCCAACGATCTGGTGTCGGAGCGCCTGGCCGCCTACGCCGTGGCGCACGACCTGGTCACGCGCGAGAGCTGGGAAGGCGTCGAGCTTTCGGAGATCGTTCGCACGGCGCTCGCATCGTACGGATCGTCTCGCGTGATGATCGTCGGCGAGCCGGCGTGGCTCGACCCCAACGTTGCGCTCGCCGTGGCGATGGCGATGCACGAGCTTGTGACCAACGCGGCGAAGTACGGCGCGCTTTCGACGGCGGGCGGCAGGGTGCTGATCACCTGGGCGCCAGGGGATCGCAAGGTCGTGCTCAACTGGCGCGAATGCGGCGGCCTGCCGGTCAAGGAGCCGTCGCGCACAGGCTTTGGCATGCGCCTGCTCGGCGGGCTGGTGGCGGACCTGGGGGCGCCCGCGAAGGTCAACTTCAGCCCGGCCGGGCTCCACTGCGCGATCGATGTCCCCGTGAAAGAGGCGCCGCCGCCCGTCGACCTGCGAAAGTACGGGACGGAAGGGATGGCGCGGCGCGGCTGAACGGCGACCGCCGTCCGAGCGACGCCCCGCGCCCCACGACGACGATTGGCGGCGCGAACGGCGGAGCTCGCTACCAGGAGGCGCAGGTCTATGGCCCAGGTCTTTTGAGCGTTCGCTCGGAGCGCTCTTCGCCAAGCGCACCGGCGCCGCCTGCATCGTCCGCAACGCAAGGCTGGATTCCGATTGGAGCAATAGTCAGCGGCGAGGCTTGCTGCTCGCGGTGAGCGCGATCGAGGCGCTGATGCGTTCGCAAGGCGTTGGCGATATCTGTCGGACTAGGTCACGTCCCGAAGGGATCACGTAGATTTCAATCTCGCGGACGATCCGAAAAGGGTCACGCCTCAGGAGCCGAGACCTTGCGTTGAGGCCTGCATGCCCGGCGATTGTCAGGTGGGCTGCGATCCGAGGGCCCGCCGTGACCCGATCTTCCCCCTGGTCATCCCGAGGACTCGCGCGCGAAGTGGCCGCGCCGCAACACTCGCCCATCTCCATGATCAGTCGTGCAGCACCTGCTCAACTCGCCTGTTGCGTGTAACTCGCCTGACGATATTCTCCTGGCTGAAACGGGTAGTCGTGTGCGGGTTTTTCCTGATATCAAGTTGAGGCGATTAGCCGCAATCCAGTAGTGTCTTGAGCATCCGGCAAAGGGCTGAGTGGACGCTCTAGGGTTGTCTCTCTTGGATGGGGGATATTTGCACGATGCGATTTGGGTTCGCGTCAACGCGTTGACCGTGCCGCACTGTACGATCGTCCTCCTAACTAGTGCGTGTGCTTGCGGTCAGGCTCGTTGGGAGCCGAAAAGTTGAGGGTTTTGCTCATGCGCGCTCCAGCAGAGCGACGGTTCTGGCGCCCCCGAAGCCCCCGCGGCTCGGTCGCCGACCGTGCGGCGCTCGCGCTGGTCAGCGGAACCGCTCTCGACACCGAAACGCTGGCGCCGCTGCAGGCCGTGTGGCCGCAGGACCCTTCCGAAAGGCGGCGTAGTGATGCGATCCACCACTTCCTCGACGCGCTTCGTTCGCCAGTGTCGTCGGCCTTTCAGCAGGCCGAGACCTATCTGCGACGCTTCGGGGGCGGCGCATCCCGGGCGGGCGCCGTGGAGCCTGGTCGCTTGGCGCGCGCGCCGCGTGAAAACGGCTTCACGCTTCGCCTGTCCGAAGATCGATTGATTTTCGACGACGTCGGAACGGCCCTGGCCGCCAAGCTCGGAATGCAGGTGAGCGACCTTGTCGGGCGCGACGTTCAGGAGGCGTTGCCACCGATCTTCAGCATTCGCCTGCGCGCAGCGGTCTCCAGGCGACTCGTCGTCAATGGAGCCGTGCGCTGGCTGCAACTCGCGCCCACGCCGCGCGGCCGGCGGCTATGGAAGATGGCCGTGGTCGCCCTCGAGCGGACGGGAAACGGAGTTCCGGGCCGGGTGCACGGTCTGTTCCACGAGCTTTCCGACGCTGAGCAGGCGAGGGCCTCCGCCCGCACCTTGGGCGACATTCCACTGCCGGGCGCTCAGGTCTTCCACTACGTCGGAACGCGCTCGGGCCGCCTTGAATGGTTCTGCCCGGACCTGCTGGCCTATCTGGGCCTTCGATCGGAGGCCTCGCCCAAGGACATCGAGGCCGCGGCGCACCCTGACGACGTGCTGCGCCTGCGGATGATGCGCGACGTCTCCACGCCCAGTTCGGCGGCGCTGGAGATCCGTCTTCGCCGCTATGACGGGACCTATGGCCGTTTCACGGTCAAGTCGGACCTAGTCGAAGGCCTCGCCGGCGAACGCTGGTACGGCGCGATCATCGAGCGCGGCGAACACGATCCGCATGCGGGGCAGTCGCCGCGCAAGGTCGTTCCGAAGATTCCGCAGCCAAGGCTTCCGCCGCTCAGCTTCGAGCTGGACCACGGCTGGCGGCTCACAGCGGCCACCCCAGGCGCGCCCGAGTTGCTCGGCGTCGCGGCGGACATCGCCCTCGACGGCGATGCGCGAGACACCCTGATCACCGCCCGGCCCCTGCGCAAGGCCGTGGAGGCGGCGCTCTCCGGCGGCCGGGATTCGGTGGTGGAGTTTCGCAGCGACGCCTGGCCCAGCCGTTGGATCGAATGTCGCGTGCTGAACCGGCCGAACGGCGCCGTCGTGCACCTCCAGGACGTCACCGAACGGCGTACGGCGCAGAAGACTCTGGAGCCGCCCGAACAACTGCGCGGCATCAGCGATGCGGTGAGCGCCGAAATGCTGCTGCTGGACGCGGAGGGCGCGATCCTGTCCGCGAACGAGGCCTACCGCGCCACCTTCGGCGCGCTGCTGGCCGATCACATGGGACGCCCGGCGGACCTCGACTATCCCAGCCTCTGCGCGCTGGCGACGCCGGAGGTCGATCCCGCCATGATCAAGGTTGCGATCGGAGACGTGGTGACCGGGCGCATCCGGCGCTTCGTACACACCTTCGTGCGCGACGCCGCCGGCGGCGTGAGCATCCTGCGGGTCAGCATCACGCCGGTGCAGGTCACCGGCGCGACCCGCCTGATCGTGTTGCAGGAAGATCTCACCAACCTGGCCCGCGCCGAGGCCAGCCTGCGCGACACCACGGCCCAGCTGCTCAGCGCCCAGCAGGAAGAACGGCAGCGGATCGCCATCGAGCTGCACGACTCCACCAGCCAGCATCTCACTGCCGTGGGTCTTGGCATGGCCAAGCTGCGCCGGATCGTCGGCGGCGGCACTCAGGCCGATGCGGTGCTCGACGACGTGTCGGAGGCGCTGCAGGAGGCGATCAAGGAAATCCGCGTGCTGTCCTTCCTGATGAAGCCGGCGGCGCTGGAGCGGAACGGCTTGGCCGCCACCACAGAGGTGTTCGTGAAGGGCTTCGGCCGCCGTACGGGATTGCACACCAGCTTCCGCGCCGAGGGTCGCGTGAACGGGGTCAGCGAGGCGGTGGCGCATGCAGGCTTCCGCGTGATGCAAGAGGCGCTCTCCAACGTCTACAAGCACGCCGACGCCTCCGGCGTAGAGGTCGAGATCGCCAGCCGCGGCGGTTTGCTGTCGGTTCGGATCGCCGATGACGGCGCCGGGATCGACATGTCGGGCGCGGAGCGGGAAGGCCGTATCGGCGTGGGCATCGCGGGCATGCGCCTGCGCGTGTCGCAGTTGGGCGGCGAGCTCGACATTTCCAGCGATGGCGCCGGGACCGTGGTGCTTGCGCGCCTACCGTGCCGGGTCGGTAGAAATGGATTTGGCGCCTAATGCGCCGTTCGGCCTGACTTATTACCGAAAAGTAATGTTCAACGATCGTCGTCTGGAGCTTTGCTGAAGCTGTTCCGGGTTTTCAGGTAATCGACGCGTCCCTCTCCTGGAAAACCCTGATGTTCCGCGGTGGTGTCTAAAGACAATGTTAGCCGGCTTGTCAGGCGACGAGCACCCTTCGTCGGCGGCCTATCCCCCCTCCCGCCGCGTCACTTCGGCCCCGCGCTTCGAGCGCGGGGCCCCTTTCCTTCGGTCGTTGCAAGGTCGCCGATGCAGCCGTCTTCCGTTTCCGATGGCGCCCAGGCCCGCACGGCCGGGAAGCGGGGAGGCGTCGGTGCGCTGGAGGTTGTGGTGGCCATCGTCATCTCGGTGGCCGGCCTGGCGACGTCGCTTGCGAGCTACGAGGCTTATCTCTGGTCGGGACGCCAGACGTTGGCGATGGGCCGGGCGAACACCCAGCGTGTCGCGGCCAGCGAGGCGGCGCTCGAGGCCCAGCTGAGGCGACTGACCGAGGTGCATCTGTTCACGGCGTGGCTGGAGGCCCGCGAGCGAGGCGACACCGCACTCGCGGAGTTCTACGTGCGCCGGTTTCCGGCGGATCTGAGGGCTGACTTCGACGAATGGATGCGCGAGCGACCGTTCGAGAACCCGCGCGCGGATCCGACGCCGTTCACGTCCGCAGCCGCGCGACAACGGCTCTCGGCGCAGGCAGACGGACTGGAAGGCCACGCCGCGATCGAGATGGCGGGCGTCCAGCGCTCTCTGGCGACCGCCCAGGCCTTCAACCGAGCGTCGGCCGTGCTGGCGCTCGCGATGTTCTTCGGCGGCATCGGTCAGGCCTTCGCATCCGACCGCGTGCGGCTGGTGCTGGCTGTCGTGGCGGGGCTGATTTGCGCGATCGGCATCGGGCTGATCGTCACGTTGCCGATCCTGACACTGCACTGACCCCGGTCGCCGCGGGAGCGGGCGTCCGGGGCCGTAGCGTTCGGATCGGCCCGGCTACTGCGTCTGAACGGTCGTGGTGGTCCCGCCGGCTGGGTCGGGGACCGTGACGTAGACCACGGTGTCGCCCTCGTAGCGCGGCTCGTAATAGGCGCCGCCGCACGAGTAGTAGCTCCCGTAGTAGGGGCTGCAGCTCGGGGGCAGGGCGTAGTAGGTCGATCCGATCGCGGCTGCGGTCACCGCCGCCGCCGCGCCGATGGCGAGGCCGGCGCCGACCGGATAGTCGTTCCAGCCGCCGCCCCAGCCGCCGTTCCAGTCGCCGCCATTGATGTTGGTGTTGCGGTTGAAGTTGACGTCGCCGGTGTTGACCCGATTGCCGCCTCCGTTCACCCGATTGCCGCCGCGATCCCCGCCGTTGATGCGATTGCCGCCACGATCGCCGCCGGCGATGTTGGTGCGGTCGCCGCGCTGGCCGGCGCCGCCCGCGCCTGGACGGTTCGCGCCGGCGCCGGCGCCGCCTCGGGCGTACTGACCGCCGCCCGCCCGCGCGCCGCCGCCGTAGCCGCCGGACGGCCGGCCAATGCTGGTCGAGGCGCCGCCGCGGTAGCCGCGGCTGCCGCCACCGCCGAAGCTGCTGCCGCCGCCGCGGCTGCCGCCGCCTGCGCGCATTCCGCCGCCGCCTCCGCCGCGCATGCCGCCTCCGCCGCCTGCGCGCATGCCGCCGCCGCCCCCGCCACGACCGCCGCGGGCCTCGGCCCAATCAGGTCCGGCAGCGTACACCGCTGCGGCGACCGCCACGGTGAGTGGAATGAAATACCAGCGAGAGCGGCCCATGGCTGATTTCCTCACTGTTCGAATTGGGTGAGCCGGATGGGCTTGTCCGTCTTCTTCGGTTGGAAGACGAAGTCCGTGTCCGACAGGGTCGGGTTCAGCCGCCAGGAGAGGCGGGCGATATAGGATGGGTTGGCCGGGTCGGTGCGATCGGTGATGACCAGCTTCAGCGGCAGCGGCTGCGCGCCCTTCTGGATCCAGACCTGCCAGTCGATCTCGCCCTCGCGGAAGGCGTACTGGTCGGTGGCCACGCCGTTCACTGTGGCGTCGCCGACGCGGTAGCCGCTTTGCAGCTTGTCCTTGCGCGACTCCTTGGGGTCGCCCCAGCGGAACAGGTCCTCGAGCGGGACCGGGATGCGGTACTTGTCCCACATCAAGTCCAGCGTCTCGCGGATGGTCGCGGGTGCGTCCCGGGTCGCGTAGACGTCGAGGCCCGGCGCATACATCGTGAACTGCTTGCCGTCGTAGATGTACGAGCGGTTCCTGCGGTCGCTGTTCACCTGGATGGAGAACCGGTCGGGGCGGCGCACCTTGTAGACGCCTTGCCCGCCGATCTGCACGGTCTGGCCGGAGTTGGTGACCAGGTCGATCGTCGTATCGGTGGTCAGTTCGAACGCGTTGAGCGTCCTCAGGAAGGCGCTCATCTTGTCCATCGCCTGCACCGCCTCGGCGTCCACTGTCGGCGCCGGCATCGTCGGCGCGGCCCGAGGCGCTGGCGCCGCGGGCGCGTCCGCCGCGTGCGTCGGTGAGATCGGGGCGAGGGCCAGCGCCGCGCCGGCGAAGAGTGCCACTGTCGAGGCTTTCATGGGTTCCAGATCCGCAACTGAGGAGGAAGCCGTCCGCCTTGGATTTTCTGGCAACGTGCACCTGCGGCCATAAGGCGAAACCCCAGGACGATGGCGGATCTGGCCTAGCAGCGAGCGTGAAGCTCCCGTGGCGGGCGCCACCCTACTGCCCAGACGAAAAAGCCCGGCTTTCGCCGGGCTCTGGCTTCGGGCCCGCGGCCGCCCGCGGTCGTCAGGGCTGGATCAGATTGTGCTTGATCGCGAAGCGAACGAATTCGGCGGCGGTTCGCACCCCGGCCTTGCGCATCGCCGCGGCGCGGTGGCTCTCCACCGTCTTGATGCTGACGCCCAGGTGGCGCGCGATCTGCTTGTTGTTGTTGCCTTCGGCGATCAGCTGCGCCACCTCAAGCTCGCGCGTCGTGAAGCTTTCGAGCCGTGAGCGCCGGCGCTCGTTCACCGCCGCGTCGAGCAACAGTTCGGAGACCGAGGACGAAAAGTAGGGGCGGTTCGCGCCGAGCGCCGAGATCGCCGCTTCCAGATGGCTCTCGCTGTCCGATTTCAGCAGGTATCCACGCGCCCCGGCGGCGAGCGCGGTGGTCACCGTCTCGTCGTCGTCGTGCATGGTGAAGAGCAGGATGCGTACGCCGGGGCTGTCCTTCTTCAGGCGCCGCGTCAGCGCCACGCCGTTGAGGATCGGCAGCGAGACGTCGATGATGGCGATGTCCGGCCGCTCGCTCATCGCAAGCTCGAGGGCGCTCTGCCCGTCGGCGGCCTCGGCGCAGACCTCCCAGCCCGGGTGGCTCTCGATGACGTTGCGCACGCCTTTCCGGACGATCTCGTGATCATCAGCAACAAGGATTCGCAGCAAGGACGCCTCCATGTCCGGCGCGTCCAGGTTGTCGTAAGTACCCGGTAGCGTCTAGAGGTGGTGGTTTCAATTGATAGCTCCTTCCGCCTACGTCAGGTTGTCCGTTTCGTTCTTGGCAGACCAGGCGGAGACTCTACTTTCACCCTCCAGCGCTGCGCCAATTTCAGAAACCGATCATCCGCCGCGGCAGGCGGTATTTATTACGCTATATAAAATAAGCATCGGCATCAATATTTTACATGTTCACGACTTCGCAATGCCAATTCCGATTAGGAGAAGTTGAATCGGGAAAGGGGCGAACGACAACATCTCTCCGGATTTGCAGTGACCGCCTTTCACTCGGACTTAGCCACGGCGATTCAGCCATCAGGTACAGACCGGATATCGGCTAGGGTAAAACCCTGACGCTGGCCGCTCGTCGGAGCCACGCCGGTGGTTTGCGCCGGCCGGGCGCTTGCGCCATTCGCCGGCACGGGCCCGCAGGCCGGATCTCCAGTGGTAAAGCGCCCCATCGCCCGAGCCCTTCCAGATCACCATCCGTGTTCGGTTCAACATTCGCGCAGGCTTGGCTTGTCAGCATCAGGCCTAAACCCCGGTCTTCCAAGGTCATGTCCTGAGCTAAAGCTCCGGTGGACAGGAGAGCCGTCGCGCCTGTCAGGCGAAGGCGCGGGTGTCCCAGCTCGCAGCATGGCGGGGCTGGATCGCGAGTACCGGGTAAGCTGAACGCCAGGTGCGGGTCCGAGGGGCCGATAGAGTCTTCAGTCTATGGCCAAGCCGTGCGGTTTTGGCCACGCTGAAGCTCGGATCAATGTGCGTCAGGCGCTTTTGCCGCGTGGCATCAGGTCTTCGCCGGACTGACCCTCTTGGAGGCCGTTGCAATCGTCCCTCTCCAAACGACCGCAGTCATAAAGAGGGATTGTTATGAAGTATTACATGCTGGCGCTGGGCGTCGCATCGGTGGCGCTGGCCGCCGCCGCGCCGGCCCTGGCGCAGGACGACGACACCATTTGGCATGGCTTCTACGCCGGAGTGAACGCGGGCGTAGTTTGGGGCGACGCCAAGAGCGGTCTCGAGTTCCAGCAGGGGGCGGGCTCGTCGATCCCCGCCGTCGATCTTCCGCTGCTGAATGCGCCGATCTCCGGCGGCGGCGGCAGCGACGCGGGTTTCACTGGCGGCGTCGAGGCTGGCTACAACTATCAGATGGGCGCTTTCCTCATCGGCGTGGAGACCGACTGGGGCTTCTTCGACATCAATGACGACAAGTCGAACACCTTCCCGTCGCGGCTGCTGATCTCGCCGCCCGCCACCTATACGATCGACCACAAGGTGAGCTCGGACTGGATTTGGACGTTGCGTCCTCGTATCGGCTACGTCTCGGGGCAGTGGCTGTTCTTCGGCTCGGCCGGCATCGGCGTCAGCAGCGTCAAGATCCGCACAAACTACCGCGACACCATCGGGGCGGGGCACTCCGTCAGCATCTCGGACTCCTCCACCAAGACCGGTTTCGCCGGCGGCCTCGGCATCGGCTACGCGCTGTCCCCGAACTGGAGCGTGAAGGGCGAGTGGCTCTACAGCGACTTCGGCAAGGTCAGGGTCAGCCAGGCCATCCCCAACACCGCCACGACCGTGACCGGCGAGGGCAAGGTCAGGTCCAACGCCTTCCGCATGGGCGTCGACTACCGGTTCTGAAATCGGCTCCAGCTAGTACTCCTCCTGAGGCTGGCGCGAAGCGGGCGTCCGACGCGAGTCGGACGCCCGCGGGCGTTTGGGCGAAGTGATCGAGCGACATGGTGTGCAAACCTGAGGTCGACGGGGACCCTTAGGGGGGAAATCTCGGGTCCATACCCGATGTGCGCCCACGCTTCCGAACATAGCATTTGCTGTTGAAGGGCCGACCATTCGGCGGTTTTCAATGTTCGTGCAAACAACATTGGAGCGTGGCTGGTATTCGGTTCCTCGTTAGCTGAAATCTGCGGCGAGAGCGCCAGATGTCCAAGAAAATTCTCCTGATCCTTCTGGCTGTCGTGGTCGTGGTCGGAGGGGGCGCCGCCTGGTGGTACCTCTCCAGGCCGAAGCTGCCCGAGGGCTTCGCCGCCGGGAACGGCCGGCTCGAGGCCAACATGGTCTACATCTCGGCCAAGTACCCTGGGCGGATCGCCGAGGTTCTCGCGAACGAGGGCGACACCGTCGAGGCCGGCCAGGTGCTGGCGCGCCTGGACACCAGCCCCCTCGAAGCTCAACTGCGCGAGGCCACCGCCCAAATCACCGCGGCGCAAGACACACGCAACGTGGCGCTGGCGCAGATCGCGGTGAAGCAGGCCGACTACGGCTTCGCCCAGCAGCAGTACACGCGCTCTCGCGCGCTCGTGCCTCGGGGCGCGATCAGCGAGCGCGAGGCCGAACTCGACAACGCGCGGATGCTCTCCACCCGCGCCGAGCTCGCCGGCGCGCGCGCCGAGGCGGCGCGAACGGTGTCGAACATCGACGCGGCGCGAGCCACCGCTGACCGACTGCGTGCGGAGATCAAGGATTCGGTGTTGGTCGCGCCGATCCGCGGGCGCGTAGACAAGCGTCTGGCCGAGCCCGGCGAGACGCTGCCCGCGGGAGGTCGCGTGCTGGCCGTCGCCGACCTCAGCGACGTCTACATGTACGTGTTCTTGCCGGAGTCGGTGACTGGCAAGGTGCCCGTGGGCTCCGAGGCGCGCATCGTGCTCGACGCCGCGCCCGACTATCCGATCCGCACCTTCGTTTCCTTCGTCTCGCCGCAGGCGCAGTTCACGCCGAAGACCGTGGAGACCGCCGAAGAGCGGCACAACCTGACCTTCCGCGTGAAGCTGCAGATCGACAAGGCGCGCCTGCGCCAGGTCGAGCCGCTGGTGAAGGTGGGGCTGCCGGGCATGGGCTACGTCCGCACCAACGCCCAGGCGCAATGGCCGGCCGATCTTCAGCCGAAGGCGACGCTGCCGCGCAACCTCTGGCAAGCCACGGGAGCGGCGGGGGCGCCCAACCCATGACCCCCACATTCGATGCGTACTGTGCGCGCGTCCAGGGTGTCACTCAGCACTACGGCTCGGCGGTCGCGCTGGACGATGTCGCCCTCGACATCCCCGCCAAGAAGACGATCGGCTTCATCGGGCCCGACGGCGTCGGCAAGTCCACACTGCTCAGCATGGTCGCCGGGGTCCGCAAGATCCAGAAGGGTTCGGTCGAGGTGCTGGGCGGCGACATCGGCGACGCCAAGTTCCGCAATTCGGTTTCGGCCCGGATCGCCTACCTGCCGCAGGGCCTGGGCAAGAACCTCTATCCGACGCTGTCGATCGTCGAGAACATCGACTTCTTCGGCCGGCTGTTCGGACAGTCCGCCGAGGAGCGCGCGTGGCGCATCGACGAACTGCTGGCCAGCACCGACCTGACGCCGTTCCGCGACCGTCCCGCTGGTAAGCTGTCGGGCGGTATGAAGCAGAAGCTCGGCCTCTGCTGTTCACTGATCCACGACCCGGACCTGCTGATCCTCGACGAGCCGACCACAGGCGTCGATCCGCTCGCCCGCCGGCAGTTCTGGGAGCTCATCGACCGCATCCGCGAGCGCCGCACTGAGATGAGCGTGCTGGTCGCCACCGCCTACATGGACGAGGCCGAGCGCTTCGAGTGGCTGGTGGCGATGAACGCCGGCAAGGTGATGGCCACGGGCACGGCGGACGAGCTGAAGGCCGGCGCCGGCGAAACCACGCTGGAAAAGACCTTCATCAAGCTGCTGCCGGAGGAGGTGACGCGTGGCTACCGCGAGCCGGTGATCACACCCAGACAAGCCTCCGAAGGCCCGCCGGCGATCGAATCCCACGGTCTCACGCAAAAGTTCGGGACCTTCACCGCCGTCGACCACGTGGAGTTCCGTATCGAGAAGGGCGAGATCTTCGGATTCCTCGGCTCCAACGGCTGCGGCAAGACCACCACCATGAAGATGCTCACCGGTCTGCTGCCGCCGACCGAGGGCGAGGCGCTGCTGTTCGGCAAGGAAGTGAAGGGCGGGGACGTCGAATCCCGACGGCGCGTCGGGTTTATGTCGCAGGCCTTCTCGCTCTACACCGAGCTGACGGTGCGGCAGAACCTGATGTTGCACGCGCACCTGTTCGACCTGCCTGCGGACAAGGGCAAGGCGCGCGTCGAGGTGCTGCTGGACTACTTCGACCTGCAGGGCGTCGCCGACACGCTCGCTGAGAGCCTGCCGCTCGGCATACGCCAGCGGCTGTCGCTGGCGGTGGCGGTGCTGCACGAGCCTGACGTGCTGATCCTCGACGAGCCCACCTCCGGGGTCGATCCGGTGGCGCGAGACGGCTTCTGGGAGCTGTTGATCCGGCTCTCGCGCGAGGACGGCGTCACCATCTTCCTGTCGACGCACTTCATGAACGAGGCCGAGCGCTGCGACCGCATGTCGATGATGCATCGCGGCAAGGTGCTGGCCCAGGGACCGCCCGCCGAGCTGGTCGCTGAGCGCAAGGCGCCCAATCTGGAAGCCGCCTTCATCGGCTACCTGGAAGAGGCCGCGGCCGAGGTGCCGGGCGAGGCTCCGGTCTCCGCCGGTGCGCTCCCGCCGCCGCCGCCCGAGGCCGCGGCCGCCCACGGCGAAGAGGGCGCAGGCCCCTGGTTCAGCCCGGCGCGGGTGTGGGCGTTCGCGCGCCGCGAGGCGATCGAGCTGCGCCACGACACGGTGCGGCTGCTGTTCGCGATCTTCGGGCCGATCCTGCTGATGATCGTCTTCGGCTACGGAATCTCGCTCGACGTCAACCACCTGAGCTATTCGGTGCTCGACTTCGACGGCACCCAGGCCAGCCGAACCTACGCCGACTCCTTCCGAGGTTCGCAGTACTACGACGAGAAGGCGCCGCTCTACGACTACGCGGAGATGGACCGCCGACTGCGCAACGGCGAGCTGCGGTTCGCGGTGGAAATCCCCTCAGGGTTCGAGAACGACATCGCTCGCGGCAACCAGCCGAAGGTGGCGACCTATCTGGACGCTGCGGTGCCGTTCCGCGCCGAGACCGCCCGCGGCTACGTCGAGGCGACCCACGGGCGCTACGAGGCCGCCGTCCGCGAATCCAAGGGCGTGGCGCCGCCCCAGCAACCCGCCGAGATCAATTCGCGGGTGCTCTACAACCAGGCTTTCAAGAGCGTCTACGCCATGGTGCCCGGCGACATCATGCTGCTCTTGATGCTGATCCCCTGCATGCTCACCGCGCTCAGCGTGGTGCGCGAGAAGGAGTTGGGGTCGATCGCCAACTTCTACGCCGCGCCCGCGCGCAAGGCGGAGTTCCTGCTCGGCAAGCAGCTGCCCTACGTGGGCGTCGCCCTGATCCAGTTCGCCGCCGTCACGCTCCTGGCCATCTTCCTGTTCCAGGTGCCGATCAAGGGCAGCATCGCCGCCCTGTTGCTGGGCGCGGTGATCTATGTGCTGGCCAGCACCGGCTTCGGCTTGCTGATCTCGGTGTTCGCCGCGACCCAGACCGCGGCGATCTTCGCCGCCGCGATCATCACCATTCTGCCCGCCACGCAGTTCTCCGGCATGTTCGTGCCGGTCTCCTCGCTCGAGGGGGGGGCTTACCTGGCCGGCCGGATCTTCCCCAGCACCTACTTCCAGGCGGTCAGCGTCGGCGCCTTCACCAAGGACCTTGGGTTCGCCGCGCTCTGGCCGAACATCTTCGCGCTGGCGGTCATCGCGCTCGTCTATTTCGTGATCTCGGTCGCCTTGCTGAAGAAGCAGGAAGCCTAGCGATGAAGAACGCCTGGCACATCTTTCAGCTCGGTCTGAAGGAGCTCCTGAGCCTGGCGCGCGATCCGGTGCTGCTGTTCCTGATCGCCTACGCCTTCACCTTTGCGGTCTACACCCCGTCCAAGAGCGCGGTGATGGACGTGGTGAACGCCTCCATAGCGGTCGTCGACGAAGATGGCTCCGAAGCGGCGCGCGCCGTGCGCGACGCCATGCTGCCGCCGCTGTTCCGGCCGGCCGCGTCCATTCCGTTCAGCGCCATCAACCACGACATGGACCGCGGCAAGTACACCTTCATCGTGCTGGTGCCGCCGGAGTTTCAATCCGACCTCGAACGCGACCGCAAGCCGGTCGTGCAGATCGTCACCGACGCGACCGCGATGAGCCAGGCCGGCCGCGGCCCCGGCTACATCTCGCAGATCATCCAGCGGACGGTCGAGCCGTTCTGGTCCGGGCGCTCCCAGGCGCGGGACGAGCCGCTGGTGACGATGGACGTCCGCGCCCGCTTCAACCCGAACATGCTGCAGGGCTGGTTCGTGGCCATCAACCAGGTGATCAACAACATCTCGGTGCTGGCGATCTTCCTGACCGGAGCGGCGGTGCTGCGCGAGCGCGAGCACGGCAACATCGAGCACCTGCTGGTCATGCCGCTGCGCCCCTACGAACTGATGTTCGCCAAGATCTGGGCCAACGGCCTGGTCGTGGTCATCGCCGCCATGCTGTCGCTGTTCCTGGTGGTGAAGGGCGCGATCGGCGTGCCGGTGCGCGGCTCGACGGCGCTCTTCGTCGTGGGGCTGTGCGTCTATCTGTTCTCGGTCACGGCGCTCGGCATCATGCTGGCGACGATCGTGCGGTCGATGCCGCAGTTCGGCCTGCTGGCCTTCCCGGTCTTCATCGTCATGAACCTGCTGTCGGGCGGCAACACCCCGCTGGAGAGCATGCCCGTCGCCCTGCAGAAGGCGATGCAGTTCGTGCCCTCGACGCACTTCGTCAGCTTCTCCCAGGCCGTCCTCTTCCGCGACGCGGACTTCTCGATGGTGTGGCCGGCGCTGTTGAAAATGTTCCTGATCGGCAGCGCCTACACGGCCTTCAGCCTCTACCGGTTCCGGCGAATGCTGGCGGCGGTCCAGTGAAAGGAGCGAGCGTGATGACCCATTCCCGCAAACCGATCGCGCTCAGCCTGCTGACCGGCCTGATCCTCTCCGGCTGCGTCGTCGGCCCCGACTACAAGCGGCCGCAGGTCACCGTCCCGGACTCGGTCCGCGGTCAGGTCACGCCGGCGGACGCGGCCTCGCTGGCCGACCAGCCCTGGTGGAGCGTATTCGGCGACCCGCGCCTGCAGGACCTGATCCGCGAGGCGACCGCGAACAACTACGACCTGCAGATCGCCGCGGCGCGGATCGAGCGCGCCCGGGCGCTGGTCGACGCCGCGACGGCGCAGGGCCTTCCGCAGATCGACTACGAGTTGAACGCCGGCGGCGAGCGAACCGTGGTCCAGGGCCTGCGCAGCGCCGACGGCGTCAACACCGCCTTCGCCAGCGGCACGCTGCGCGCGGCCTGGGAGCTGGACATGTGGGGGCGCATCAAGCGCTCGACGGAGGGCGCGCGCGCCGCCCTGATGACCCAGGAAGACATTCGTCACGGCGTGATGCTGAGCCTCGTGAGCGACGTGGCGACCGGCTACTTCCGGCTGGTGGAGCTGGACCGCGAGCTGCAGATCGCCCAGGAGAGCGCCGCGACCTTCGGCAAGTCCTTCGACTTCTATACGCTGCGCTTCGAGAACGGCCGCGACAGCCGCCTGCCGGTCGACCGCGCCAAGGCCGACGTGGACGCCAGCAACGCGCAGGTCGCCGACATCAAGCGCGCCATCGCGATCCAGGAGAACGCGCTCAGCATCCTGCTCGGCGCCTATCCCCACGAGATCGTCCGCGGCCAGCCGCTCACAGCGCAGACCGTGCCGCCGACGACGCCGGTGGGGGCGTCCACCGCGCTGCTGCAGCGGCGGCCCGACATCCAGGCGGCCGAGCACACCATGATGCGCGCCAACGCCGAGATCGGCGTCGCCGTCGCCAACTACTTCCCGCGCATCGGCCTGGGCGCGCTGCTGGGCGTGGTGGGTCTGACCATCGACGGCGATTGGCAGGGCTTCGGCCTCTGGAACCTGGGGCTCAGCGCGGCCGGGCCAATCTACCAGGGCGGCCGGCTGAAGGCCGCCTACAACGAGCGGCGCGCCTTCTGGGACGAGACGGTCGCCGAATACAGGAAGACGGTCATCGGCGCCTTCCAGGAGACCGCCGACGCGCTGGCCGCGCAGCAGCACCTGGTCGCCAGGCGCACGGCCCTGGAAGCCCAGGTCGAGTCGCTGCGGCGAGCGTCGAGCACCGCCCGCGACCGCTACGACTTCGGCCTCGCCAGCTACTACGAGGTGCTCGAGGCGGATCAGCAGCTGTTCCCGGCCGAGGTCGAACTGGCCCGGACCCAACGCGACCAACTGCTGGCGGTGGTGGACCTCTACAGGGCGCTCGGCGGGGGCTGGCAGGTCCCCGCGACGACGACGGCGCCACAACCGGCTGCGGGAGGCTGAGGTGAGCAAGAAGTCGAAGAACGGCGATGCGCCCGACCGCAACGACGGGCGGATGAAGGAGAAGGAATACCTGCGCGAGCTGCGCAAGCTGCAGGTCGAGCTGTGCCATCTGCAAGACTGGGCGAAGTCCACCGGCGCGCGGGTGATCATCGTCTTCGAAGGCCGCGACGCCGCCGGCAAAGGCGGCATGCTGAAGGCGATCACCGAACGCGTCAGCCCGCGGACCTTTCGCCTCGTGGCGCTGCCCGCGCCCACCGAGCGCGAGAAGACGCAGCTCTTCATGCAGCGCTACATCGCCCACTTCCCGGCGGCGGGCGAGATCGTGCTGTTCGACCGCAGCTGGTACAACCGCGCCGGCGTCGAATACGTCATGGGCTTCTGCACCGAGAAGGAGCACCGCGACTTCCTCGACGCCTGCCCGCGCGCCGAGCGCTGGCTGACCCTCTCCGGCATCACCTTGATCAAGCTCTGGCTCGAGGTCGGCCAACCGGAGCAGGAGCGTCGGTTCGCAGCCCGGGTCAAGGATCCGCTGCGCCAGTGGAAGCTCAGCCCCATGGACGTGGAATCCTACGGCCGCTGGTACGATTACTCGCGCGCGCGCGACCTCATGCTACAGGCGACCGACACCGACGAGGCGCCCTGGTACATCCTCCGCTCGGACGACAAGAAGCGCGCCCGGCTGAACGGAATTTCGCACATCCTCTCCTGCATCCCCTTCAAGAAGATCGAGCGCGACCAGGTGGTGCTGCCGAAGCGGAACAAGAAGAACGCCTACGATGACCAGGCCCCGCTGGAAGGACGCCGGTTCGTCGTCGAGCGCTTCTGAGACCCTTAGCGGTTCTTCGCCGGATCTCCTCGGGGTTCCAGCGGATTCGGTCCTCTCCGACCGCGTGAAAGCATCCGCCATCGCCGTCCGAGACCCGGGCGCCGAAGGGAGGCTCGGATCGTGACCACGGCGCCCGCCACTTCGCTTGACGCCGGTGCGCGCGGAGAAGTGGGACGGCGCAAGCTCACGTTGCTGGCGCTGGTCGCCCTGGTGTTCGGCTCGATGGTCGGCGGCGGGGTGTTCAATCTTCCCGGCGACCTCTCCGCTGCGGCGGCGCCTGGCGCGATCCTGACGGGTTGGGCGATCTCGGGGGTGGGGATGTTGATGCTGGCGCTCGTCTATCGGGCGCTGGCCCTGCGGCGGCCCGATCTGGGCTGCGGGCCTTACGCCTATGCGCGCGCGGGCTTTGGGCCGTTCAGCGGCTTCCAGTCGGCGTGGGGCTATTGGGTGAGCGGCTGGGTCGGCAACGTCTCCTACGCCATCGCTATCTTCGGGTCGCTGTCCTTCTTCGCGCCGGTGTTCGGCTCCGGGGACAACTTCGCTTCGGTCGTCGGGGCTTCCGTCGTGCTCTGGTCGCTGCACGCCGTGGCGCTGCGCGGGGTCGCGCGAGCGGCGGTGGTCAACATCGCTATGGCCTTGGCGAAGCTGGTTCCGCTGATGCTCTTCGTACTGATCGTGGCTATGGCCTTCAACGCCGACAAGCTGGTGCTCAACCTCGGCGCTGTAGCCGGCGGCGCGGACGGCCTGGGCGAATTCGGCGTGCAGGTACGCTCGACCATGGTCATCACCCTCTGGGCGTTCGTCGGCGTCGAAGCCGCCTCGGTCTACGCGGCGCGCGCCGACCGGCGCGCCGACATCGGCCGCGCCACTCTGGTCGGCTTCGCAGGCGCGCTGGCGCTCTATGTGCTGATCTCGATGCTTTCGACGGGGGTGCTCGCCCGCAACGAGCTGGCGGACCTGCCGCCGCCCTCGATGGCGGGCGTACTCGAAAGCCTGGTAGGGCCGTGGGGCGCGGACCTGATCGCGCTCGGCCTGGTGGCGAGCGTCGGCGGCGCCTTCCTGTGCTGGATGCTGCTGTGCGCAGAGATCCCCTGCGCCGCGGCCAAGGACGGGACGTTTCCGCGCTGGTTTGCGGTGGAGAATCCCGCCGGGGCGCCGGCCAACGCGCTGTGGTTCACCAACGGCCTGGTGCAGCTGTGCCTGATCGTCACCCTGTTCGTGAACCCGGGCTACCGACTGCTCTACACGATCGCCTCGGCGGCGATCCTGCCGACCTACCTGTTTTCCGTTGGCTACGCGCTCAGGCTCGCCCTCAAGGATGACGGCCGTGACGATCGCGGCCGGCGGCTCTGGAGCGCCCTGATCGCCGGAGCGGCTGCTGTGTACGGAACATGGCTCTGCTACGCGGTCGGCCTGCACGATCTCCTCTTGACCAGCATCATCTTTGGCCCTGCCGTCGCGGTCTATGTTGTCGCGCGACGGGAACGTGGTTTGAGGATCTTCACCGTCGCCGAAGGCGTCGTCGCCACAGGCTTGGCGGCGGTGGCTGCGGCGACCGCCTGGGCGCTGTTCGCAGGCGTCATGACGCTGTGAGGCGCACATTGTTCGGGATAGAGCGGCCTTGACGAAGGATGCCATCCAGATCGCTCGGGAGCTGATGTCCGTGCTCCGCTACGACACGCTGGCGGTGCTCGGCGCGCTGGCCGAGGCAAGCCGGCTCTCGGCTCGCCATGAGTCCGCCCAGCGCTGGACGGCGATGGGCGAACGCCTCCTGCGCGGCGACGAAATCGGCTGCTCGGGAGAGGCCGCGCCGAGCCCGTTGCTCTGGCGCAAGATGCAGATCGTGGAACGCTGCAGGCATCGTGCGGCGCGCGCCCTCCAGCAGCTGGAACTGACGACAGGCGACGACCCGCGTCGTGACTTGATGGACATCGCCACCCACTGGCGGGAGCTGGCGGCGTTCGCCGATATGCTGCACGACGGAGGGGCCTGCGCCAGCGCCGCAGCCGGTTCCGAGCCGCGCGTGGACAACTAGCCGGGGCGAGCGTTCGCGAGCCTGAGGCTCGTGGTTGCACCCGATTGCTGGGGCGCCGGGTGGTGGAACACTCGCACCATGTTGCAGCTCCAATTGCCCGGGCCGCGCCGGATGAGCCGCGCGGCGGCCGTGCTCAGCCCGCTTCTGGCGATGAGCCTCGTGGTCTTCGCCGCCAGCGCCCAGGACACGACGGTTCCGTCGGAGGACCTGCGCGCGGCGCTGGCCAAGGCGGACGCCGGCGACGGCGCCGACCTGCTGAAGCTGGCCGACGGCGGTCGGGCAGACGCCCAGGCCTACGCCGGCATCATGCTGATCTTCGGCCGCGGCACGATCGCCGCCGACCCGCGGCGCGGCTGCGCCTATGCGGAGAAGGCGTCGGCCAGCCGTCCCGAGGCGGTGTATATGACGGGCGAATGCTATCGCCGCGGCCTGAACGGCCCGCCCGACATGGCCAAGGCCAAGGCCGCATTTACGCGCGCCGACCAGATGGGCTTCCCGAAAGCCAAGTGCGCGCTGGGCGAGATGCAGATGGCCGAGCCTGGCGGCGGCGCGCAGGGCCTGGAGCTCTGCAAGACGGCGGCGAAGGCGGGAGACCGCGATGCGCAAATGAAAGTCGCCGAGACCTACCGCAAGGGCGGGCCGGTCGCCGCAGATCCTGCCGAGGCGCGCAAATGGTACCAGATGGCGGCTGACCGGCAGGACCCGGAAGCCGCGCGAGTGCTGGGCGAGATGTACGCCAAGGGCGAAGGCGGCAAGAAGGACACCAAGAAGGCGCTGAGCCTGTGGCAAGCGGCAGAGAAGGCGGGCGATCCGCTGGCGCCCATCCTGGTGGCTGACCAGCTGTTCTCCGAGATGACCGGCGGTAAGACACCTGGCCCTGGCCAGTACGCCTTCCGCGGCGGCATCCCGGTGGCCGACATCGATGCGATCTCCGACTGGTACCGCCAGGCGCTGGAGCGTGATCCCAGGCCGGACGTGAAGAAGCGCGCCCAGACCGCGCTGAACGTGCTCGCCAGCTTCAAGACCGCAGCCAAGTCCAACCCCTAGGTGGCTTGGCGCGCGGACCGCGGGGTCTTCCGGATATGGGCCGCGCGGCTGGGGTTTAGCTTTTGGGGGCCAGCTCGGAGGCGCACCCATGCCGGACGACCGCCCTGATCCCCGCCGCCACAGCAAGTTTCAGCGTCTGGTCGACGCCGCGCAGAAGGAGCCGCCGGTCGTCACCGCCGTGGCCCACCCCTGCGACGAGGTCTCGCTGAAGAGCGCAGCGGAGGCGGCCCGCCTGAAGCTTATCGAGCCGATCCTGGTCGGCCCGGGCCGGCGGATCACCGAGGTGGCGAGAAAGTCGGGCGTCGACATCAGCGGTTTCGAAGTCGTCGACGCGGTCTACAGCCAGGCGGCGGCGCGCGCCGCGGTCGAGCTGGTCCGGGAGGGCCGCGCCGAAGCGCTGATGAAGGGCAGCCTGCATACGGACGAGCTGATGGCGCCGGTGGTGTCGCGCGACACCGGCCTGCGCACCGCCCGCCGCCTCAGCCACTGCTTCGTCATGGACGTGCCGTCGCACCAGGACGCGCTGATCGTCACCGACGCGGCGGTCAACATCGCCCCGTCGCTGGAGGACAAGGTCGACATCGTGCAGAACGCCATCGACCTGGCGCACGTGCTCACCACGGAGGTGGTGCGGGTGGCGATCCTCTGCGCGGTCGAGACGGTGAACCCGAAGATGGTCTCGACCCTCGATGCGGCGGCGCTGTGCAAGATGGCCGACCGGGGACAGATCACCGGTGCGGTGCTGGACGGGCCGCTGGCGTTCGACAACGCCATCCGCCTGGAAGCCGCCGCCATCAAGAAGATCCACTCGCCGGTCGCCGGCCGCGCCAATGTGTTGGTGGTCCCGGATCTGGAGGCCGGCAACATGCTGGCCAAGAGCATGTCGATCCTCGCCGGCGCCGACGCAGCCGGGATCGTGCTCGGCGCGCGCGTGCCGATCGTGCTGACCAGCCGGGCCGACGCCGAGCTGACCCGCCTGGCCTCCTGCGCAGTCGCCAGCCTGCTGGCGGCGCACCGGCGCAAGTCGTTGACGGCCGCGATCGGTTAGCCCGATGAGCCGTTCCATCGCCGTGCTGAACGCCGGCTCGTCGAGCATCAAGTTCGCCTTCTTCGCGGACGAGAACGAGCTGCGGCTCACCTACCGCGGGCTCTTGGAGCAGATCGGCGTCTCGCCGCATCTGAGCGTCACCGACGCGGGCGGCGCGGTCGTTGGCGAACGGTCGTGGCCGAGCAATGGGTTCGATCACAAGGCGGCGACGCGGGAGATTTTGAAGGTCGGCGTCGAGATCGGCCGCGAGGCGCCGGTGGCGGCGGTCGGCCACCGCGTCGTGCACGGCGGCGAGCGTCACGCCGCGCCGATCCGCGTCGATCGGGCTGTGTTCGAGGACCTGGCTAAGCTGACGCCGCTCGCGCCGCTGCATCAGCCGCACAACCTGGCGCCGATCGCCACTCTGCTGGAGGCCGCGCCGCACATCCCCCAGGTCGCCTGCTTCGACACCGCCTTTCACCGCAGCCAGCCGCCGCTGGCGCAGATGTTCGCCCTGCCGCGCCGGTTCACCGCGGCTGGCGTGCGCCGCTACGGCTTCCATGGCCTGTCGTACGAGTACGTGGCCGGCCGGCTGCGCGAGGTGGCGCCGGAGATCGCCGGCGGCCGGGTGATCATCGCCCACCTCGGCAACGGCGCGAGCCTCTGCGCGGTGCGCGATGGCCGGAGCGTCGCCAGCACCATGGGCTTCACCGCCGCCGACGGGCTGGTGATGGGCACCCGCTGCGGCGCGATGGATCCCGGCGCAATGATCCATCTGATGGATGCCTACGGCATGGGCGCGCGCGAGCTCGAAGACCTGATCTACAAGCGCTCGGGCCTGCTGGGCGTCTCCGGCGTCTCCTCCGACATGCGGGCGCTGCACGCCTCGCATGAGCAGGCCGCGAAGGAAGCGATCGATCTGTTCGTCTATCGCGTGGTGCGCGAAGTTGGCTCGCTGGCGGCGGCGCTCGGCGGCCTGGACGGCCTGGTCTTCACCGGCGGCATCGGCGAGCACGACGCCGAGGTAAGGGCCGAGATCGGCGCCGGCTGCCGCTGGCTGGGCGTCCTGATCGATCCTACAGCGAACGCAACGGGCGTCGGTAGGATCAGCCCAGAAGCCGCGCCGGTTCGCGTCCTCGTGCTTCCCACCGACGAAGAACACGTGGTCGCCCGGCAGACGCGGGCCTTACTCTGATCAGGCCCTGAGCACGCCCGAGGCGCGGCGCCCGGGTTCGCCCTTTCGCAACTGCGGGGTGCGCCGGAGGGCGGCGCCCCAGGGCGCGGCGTACCGTCCAGCCTGATGACCATTGGGAGGCTATCATGGCCAGGGATACGGTTGGGCTCGGCCCTGTGGCGCCCGAACTCGATTATGCGGAGCCGCCGCTTGGCTCCGACCGCCGTGCGTTCATGGTTCGCAGCGCACTGGCGCTGTCCATCGCGGCGCTAACCGGCTGCAAGCCGAAGGACGTCAGCCAGCAGCCCGCGAAGTCCCCGCTCGCCGCGGCCGGGCCGGCGCCGAAACTGGATCCCAGCCTCAACGTCGTGAAGCAGTCGAAGGGGCCGGTGATGACCCTGGTCGACGAGTTCTACAAGGTGGGTCCGGGTCCGTCGTCGTCGCACACCATCGGGCCGATGCGGATCACCTACGACTTCTACCAACGCTGCACCAAGCTGCCGCAGGCGGTGCGCGACCAGGCGACCGCGCTGAAGGTGCACCTGTTCGGCAGCCTGAGCGCTACGGGTAAGGGCCACGGCACCGAGCGCGCCGCGCTCGCCGGCCTGGTGGGCAAGGAGCCCGCGACCGTCGACCCGGCCTTCCTCGACGGCCTGCGCGACAAGCCCGATCAGACCTTCACGGTGTCGCTCGGCGCCAAGCCGATCCCGGTGAAGCTGACCGACGTCGTCTACGACGCGACCAAGGGCGACTTCCCTCATCCCAACACCATGCGCTGCACCTTGATGGGCGGCGACAAGACCCTGCTCGAGCAGGAGTACTACTCAATCGGCGGCGGCTTCATCGAATGGAAGGGCTACACGCCGCCGAAGAAGAACGCGCCGAAATACCCGTATGCAACGATGGCCGAGGTGCTGAAGCACTGCCAGACGAACAACCTGTCTCTGGCGCAGGTCGCCATGGCCAACGAGGTGGCGGTCTCCGGCCGCAGCGAGGCCGAGATCAACGCCTACCTCGACAAGATCCTGGGCGCGATGCGGGCCACGGTGAATACCGGCATCAATGCGCCCACCGGCGTGCTGCCAGGGCCGATCAAGCTCAAGACCAAGGCGCACGACGTCTATCAGAGCTCGCTCAACCAGGAGGGCGTCGCGCGGCGCGCCATCGGCCTGGTGTCGTCTTACGCGCTGGCGGGCTCGGAGGAGAACGCTCGCGGCCACCTGGTGATCACGGCGCCGACCGGCGGGTCGGCCGGCGTGATGCCAGCGGTGATCTATTCGCTTGGGCCGGATGGGGCGAAGCTGCCGGAAGACAAGATCCGCGAAGGCCTGCTGGCCGCGGCCCTGGTCGGCTATCTCTGCAAGCACAACGCCACGCTCTCCGCCGCCGAAGGCGGATGCCAGGCCGAGATCGGCGTCGCCTCCGCCATGGGGGCGGCCTGCATCGCCCAGGCCTATGGCGAGGCTCCGCAGGTGGCGGCGAACGCAGCCGAGGGCGCGCTGGAGCACCACCTCGGCATGACCTGCGATCCCGTCGCCGGCTATGTGCAGGTGCCCTGCATCGAGCGCTGCGCTTTCGGCGCCGTGAAGTCCTGGACCGGCTATCTGATCGCGACCAACGAGATCCCGGCCCACCGCCGGGTGGACCTGGACTCGACGATCTCGGCCTTGGCGCTGACCGCCAAGGAAATGAACTCCAAGTACAAGGAGACCTCTGAAGGCGGGCTGGCGGTTTCCTTGACGCTCTGCTGAGCGCAGCCGTGCTGAAATCCGTCCCGCAGCAACAGGTGAGCCGTGGCGCCGCGATCGCCTGGGTGGCGGCGTCGGTCTTCTACTTCTACCAGTACGTGATGCGCTCGGCGCCCGGCGTGATGGGGCCGCAGATGGCCCAGGGCCTCGGCCTGACCGCGGCCGAGCTCGGCGGGCTGCTGGCGCTCTTCTACTACGGCTACGCGCCCTTCAGCCTGGTCGCCGGCGTGCTGATGGACCGGCTGGGCCCGCGCCGGGTCGCCCCCGCAGCGGCGGCGCTGGCCGGAGTGGGGTGCCTGATGTACGCCACGGGAAATGCTGGCGTGGCGTCGGCCGGCGCGCTGTTGCAAGGCGCAGGCGCGGTGTTCGCGCTGATCACCGCGGTCTACATCGCCACCACCTACCTGCCGCCGGCGCGCGTCGCGACCCTGATCGGCGCGACCCAGATGTTCGGCATGGCCGGCGGCTCGGCCGGACAGTTCCTCGCCGGGCCGGCGATCGCCGGCGGCGTGCCGTGGAACCTGATCTGGCTGGGGCTGGGCCTGGCCGGCCTGCCGCTGGCGGCGCTACTGCTGGTGACGATCCCCGCGGCGCCGAAGGACCGGGCGCCGCCCAGTTGGGCGCAGACGCTCCACGCCATCGTCGCTGTGGCGAAGAATCCGCAGTCGATCCTCTGCGGCCTGATCGCCGGGCTGATGTTCATGCCGACCACCATCTTCGGCATGGTGTGGGGCGTGCGCTACCTGCAGGAGGCGCACGAGATGCCCTACATGGTGGCGGTGCTGCGCTCAGCGGCCGTGCCCGCGGGCTGGATCATCGGCAGCCCGCTGCTGGGCGCGCTCTCCGACAGAATCGGCCTGCGGCGCCCGGTGATCGCAGGCGCCGCGCTGATGCTGCTGGCGTGCTTGGCGCTGATCCTCTACGCGCCCGCCGGGACCCTCCCGCCGTTCAGTCTGGGACTGCTGGCGGGCGTGGCGTCCGGTGGGGCGATGCTGCCCTACACGGTCATCAAAGAGGCCAACCCGGCCGAGTACCGGGGCACCGCCACCGGCGTCATCGGCTTCATCAACTTCTCGCTCTCGGCTGTGCTCGGCCCGGTGTTCGGCGGCCTGCTGCTCGACGCCAGCGGCGGCGGCGAGCGCGAGCTCGTCCACTACCAGGCGGCGTTCCTGCCGCTGCTGTTCGCCGTCGCCCTGGCCTGCGTGCTGGCGCTGGTGCTGCGCGAGACGGGCGCGGCACGCGCAAACGTGGCGCCGCAATCGGCCTCGGCGCTGAGGTCATGATGCGAAGGCGGCCGCCCCAACCGGAGAATGGACATGAGTGAAGTGCTTGAAAGGCCGCGGCAGAGCGATCTGACCAGCGGGCCGTGGGAGGGCTTCCAGTCCGGGCTCTGGATGCAGGAGATCAACGTCCGCGAATTCATCCACCAGAACGTCACGCCCTATTTCGGCGACGAGGCGTTCCTGGCGCCGGCGACCGAGCGGACCAAGGCGATCTTCGCGAAGATCCAGGCGCTGACCGAGGAAGAGCGGCGCAAGGGCATCCTCGACGTCTCGCAGATCCCGAGCTCGATCACCGCCCACGAGGCCGGCTACATCGATCGCGAAAGCGAGGTCATCGTCGGCCTGCAGACCGACTCGCCGCTGAAGCGGGCGATCATGCCGACGGGGGGCTTGCGGCTCGTCGCCCAGTCGCTGCAGGCCTACGGCTACGAGATCGATCCGGAGGTCGCCGAGGTCTTCACCCGCTACCGCAAGACGCACAACGACGGGGTGTTCGACGCCTACACCGCCGACGCCCGCCGCTGCCGCAACGCGCACATCCTCACCGGGCTGCCGGACGCCTACGGTCGTGGCCGGATCATCGGCGACTACCGGCGCGTGGCGCTCTACGGCGTCGACCGGCTGATCGCGTGCAAGCAGGAGGTCAAAGCCGACCTCGACGCGGCCTGGGCCAGCGACGAGATCATCCGCGACCGCGAGGAACTGGCCGAGCAAATCCGCGCGCTGCACGAACTGAAGGAGATGGCGGCCAAGTACGGCTTCGACATCTCCGGGCCTGCGCGCAACGCCAAGGAGGCCGTGCAGTGGCTCTACTTCGGCTATCTGGCCGGGGTGAAGGAGCAGAACGGGGCGGCGATGTCGCTCGGCCGCACCTCCAGCTTCCTCGACATCTACGTCGAGCGCGACCTGAGCGCCGGCCTCATCAACGAGTCCGAGGCGCAGGAGATGGTCGACGACTTCGTCATCAAGCTCCGCATCGTCCGCTTCCTGAGGACGCCGGAGTACAACGAACTGTTCGCCGGCGATCCCACCTGGGTGACGGAGTCGATCGGCGGCATGGCCGACGACGGCCGCCCGCTGGTCACCAAGACCAGCTTCCGGTTCCTGCAGACCCTCTACAACCTGGGCCCGTCGCCCGAGCCGAACCTGACGATCTGGTACACGCCGCGCCTGCCGGAGCCGTTCCGCCGATTTTGCGCCAAGGTGGCGATCGACACCAGCGCGCTGCAGTTCGAGAACGACGAGATCATGCGTCAGGCCTGGGGCGACGACGGGGCGATCGCCTGCTGCGTCTCGCCGATGCGGATGGGCCAACAGATGCAGTTCTTCGGCGCCAGGGCCAACCTCGCAAAGTGCCTGCTCTACGCGATCAATGGCGGTCGCGACGAGATGAGCGGCAAGCAGGTCGGGCCGGATTACGGCGCCGTCGACGGCGAGGTCCTCGAGTTCGGCGACGTGCTCCGGAAGTTCGAGCGGATGATGGACTGGCTGGCCGGCGTCTACGTCGGGGCGATGAACGTCATCCACTATATGCACGACAAGTACGCCTACGAGCGGCTGGAGATGGCGCTGCACGACTATGCGCCCGTTCGCACCATGGCGTTTGGCATCGCCGGCCTGTCGGTGATCGCCGACAGCCTCTCGGCCATCAAGTACGCCAAGGTGAAGGTGGTGCGCGACGACACCGCGCTGGTCGTCGACTACGTCACCGAGGGCGAGTTCCCGACCTTCGGCAACAACGACAACCGCGTCGACGACCTGGCAGCCTGGGTGGTCTCGACCTTCATGAAGAAGCTTCGGCGCTATCCGACCTACCGCAATGCAACCCACACCCAGTCGGTGCTGACGATCACCTCCAACGTGGTCTACGGCAACGCGACCGGGAACACCCCGGACGGGCGCCGGCAGGGCGACCCGTTCGCGCCCGGCGCCAACCCGATGCACGGCCGCGACAAGCACGGCATCCACGCCTCGGCCGCCTCGGTGGCGAAGATTCCCTACCGCGACGCCGCCGACGGGATCTCGCTGACGGAGAGCCTGGTGCCGAGCGGCCTTGGGCGCACGCCCGACGAACAGGTGACGAACCTCACGGCCATGCTGGACGCCTTCTTCGGCGTCACCGGCTACCACATGAACGTCAATGTGCTGAACCGCGACACGCTGCTCGACGCGATGGATCACCCCGAGCGCTATCCAAGCCTGACGATCCGCGTCTCCGGCTACGCGGTGAACTTCGTGAGGCTCACCCGCGAGCAGCAGATGGATGTGATCAGCCGCACCTTCCACGGAGGATGAAATGCCCCCTCCCAGCCCCTCCCTCGAGGCGAGAAACGAGTTCGAATTCCGCCAGGCGCTCGGCGTGTCGGTGCCGGAAGACGAGGTGAAGAAGGCGCTGCACAGCGGCGACCTCGGCTTCCTGCATTCCTTCACCACCGGCTCGACCGTCGACGGGCCGGGCGTGCGCCTGGTCGCCTGGACGACGGGCTGCATGTTCCGCTGCCGCTTCTGCCACAACCCCGACACCTGGACGCTCACCAACGGCCTGCCGGTGACGGTCGATCGGGCGGTCGAGGAGATGCGCAAGTACGCTCACGGCCTGCGCGTGATGAAGGGCGGCTTCACGCTCTCCGGCGGCGAACCGCTGGCGCAGCATCGCTTCGCTGCAAAGCTGTTCCGGGCGGCGAAGGCCATGGACCTCCACACCGCCATCGAGTCCAACGGCTACAACGGCCACCGGCTGTCGGACGCGGAGCTCGCCGACATCGACCTGGTGATCCTCGACATGAAGGCGTTCAGCGCCGAGCAGCACGCGCGGGTCACCGGCATCGAGCACAACGATCCGGTGCTGGCGTTCGCCCGCCGACTCGGCGAGCTGAAACGGCCGATGTGGGTGCGCTATGTGCTGGTTCCTGGGCTGACCGACGTGGCCGACGAGATGCGGCAGCTGTCCGCCTTCGTCGCCTCGCTCGGCGTCGTAGAGCGCGTCGAGGTCCTGCCCTTCCATCAACTCGGCCGGTTCAAGTGGGAGAAGCTGGGGCTCGACTACTCGCTGGTCGCCACCGCGCCGCCGAGCGCGGAGATGGTGTCGCAGGCCATCGCCACCTTCCGCACGGCCGGCCTCAACGCCGCATGATGAGGCCCGTCATGCCCTTCGATCTGCTCGCCATTTCGAAGCTCCGCGTCGAGGATCAGCAAGCCGCGCTGCGGGCGATCGCCGAGCGGCTGATGCCCCGGACGGTGCCCGACCAGGACATCGAGTACGTCGAGGACATGCTCTACGACCTCGAAGAATTGGTGCGTCAGCGCCTGTACCTGAGCCTGCAGTCGGCGGCCCCGCCTGCGGCCGGCTGCGCGGAGCCCGCCCCGCCGCGGTGAATTTGAAGCAGCGGCTGCGGGTTTATACCAATATTCGCGCGATCGAGTGGTGGGCATCTACTTGATGTGCAGGTTGTGAGGAGGATTTCGTGGTTCGTTCCAGGTCATCGATTCTTGCGATCAGCCTCGCCCTCCCGCTCGCATTGGGCGGGATGGCCTCCGCCGCGCGCGCCGCCGCGCCTGCCACGTGGGACAACCTGGTCAAGGTTCCCTCGAAGAAGATCCAGGCGGTCTACATCGCCCAGGGCGTGGACTTTCGCCCCTATCAGAAGGTGATGCTCGACCCGGTCGAGATCGCTTTCGAGAAGGATTGGCGGCGCAACTACAACAACTCCCAGCGCGGCACGCAGATGAAGGTCAGCGACTCGGATCTCGAGCGGACCATCAGCGAGGCGAGCAAGGGCGCGGGCGAGATCTTCGCGTCGGAGCTCGCCAAGGGCGGCTATCAGGTCGTCACCGAGGCCGGGCCGGACGTGCTGCGGCTGCGCATCGGCATCGTCGACATCTACGTCGCCGCGCCTGACGTGATGGCCCCGGGACGTTCGCGGACCTTCTCGTCGGAAGCCGGTTACGCGACGCTGATCGTGGAAGCGCGCGACTCCGTCGGCGGCGCAGTGCTGGGCCGGGCGGTGGACCGCGAGACGGCCGGCGACACCGGCGGGTGGATGATGTCCCGCTCCTCGGTCAGCAACCGCGGCGATTTCCAACGGATTGCGACCTCGTGGGCAAAGGCCATTGTGCGCGGCATGAACGAGCTGAAGAGCCGCTCCACCGGCGCCGGCGAATAGCCCTTCACGCCAGGCCGCGCCTCAGATTGTTATCCCGGCATTCGCTGTGCGAAGCCGGGATAACTTGCATCCGGGCGAGCTATTGGGGCACGCGCTGGGCGACGCTGGTGTTGGCCTTGCTGACGAGGATGGTGATGGTCACGCGTCGGCCTTCGGCGTGGGTCTTCGGCTGATCCGGATCGTCGGCCACGTGTGAGGCTCCGATCGCCGTCTGTGGCAGGATGCTGCCCGGGCGCACGCCAGCCTCGCGCATCAGGTAGTCGGTCACCGCCGCCGCGCGTTTCTCCGACAGCCGCTGATTGGCGGCGGCGTTGCCGCGCGGATCGGCGCGCCCGACCACGGCTAGGCGGAAACCGCCTTTGATCTCCTTGGCCTGGCGAGCGATCGCCTGCAGGTCCAGCTTGCCCTGGGCGGAGATCTCGGTGCTGCCGGTGTCGAAGAAGACCTTCGCGCGGCCGGCGGGCGTCAGCTCGCCGACGTTGTCGAGGCGGGCCTCGGCCTGGGCGATCCGTTCGCGCTCGGCGCTGACGCCGGCGTCGATCTGGCGCGCCGTGCGCATGTCGCCGCGCTTGAAGGTGATCGACTTGGCGGAATACGCCTCGCCCGAGGTTGAGGGAGCTGCGTCGACCTCCACGCTGAGGCCGCGCATCAGGTCGGCGGGCGAGCGCCGCTCGCGCTGGAAGACGCCGGCGCCGGCGGTCTCGGTGATCTTGGTGGAATCGTCGACCAGCACGACCTTGTCGCCGTCCGAGGTGCGCACCACGATGCGTCCTTCCTGCTTGTCGGTGATGGCGCCGCTCAGCATCACCTGAGCCATGGCGAGGGCGGGCAGGGCGGCGAGCGCGCCGGCGAGCACGGCGACATACGATTTCCGGATGTTCATGGCGAGACCCGTCTGGAGGATTGTTTCCAGGCGAGATTTTCGTCGTTCGTCGGCCCGCGCCCATCGGGTTTTACCCCAACTCGGGCTCAGGTTGGCCCGCGTGGAAACGGGCTCAAGCGCCTGCGCAGTCCGTGCCCCGCCAGCGGCGCCCGGTGTAACAATATGTTCAAATCGTGGCGCAGACTGCGGCGTCCGCGCGTAAAGCATGTTAGATTTCCCGTATCGCTTGGACGGGGCGATGGAACATGTGGCGCGCATAAAGCGAGTCGCCGGACTCATCGACGATCTCGCGCACTCTGACGATCCGGACATCCGGACCGCGACGGGCTATTTGCTTATTGTCGAAGCGCAACTCTTGTCCTCCGCGGTGCGGCCTCTGGAGGGCCTCGAGCGCGCCATCGACATCGCCAAGGCGGCGGCCCACGACGGCCTCTACGACCTGGCGCTGTCGCAGCAGCAGGATCGCGGGCAGTTCGGAGAAAATTCGCGCTGGACGGTCGATCTGCTCGAAGGCCGCTACGCCGAGTGCCGGGATCGGATCGCGCGCGGCGATCCGATCTGGCGGCCGGGCGAATACACCGATGCGGGCCGCGAGGCGCTCGACGCCGTCCTGCGGGCCGTCAGGAAATAAACGCCTTCAGGCCAACGCCGCCCAACCCTGCGCGCGAACCGCGGCGCCGTGCTCGTCGAGCGCCGGCGCGCGCACATGACGCCGCGTCGGGAGGCCCCACAGGGGGATGTCGCAATGCAGGTTCGGCTGCTGGTGCAGCATGCCGAGCGCCTGCACCTGCGGGTCGCGCAGAGCTTCCTCGGGGGTGTTGACCGGGGCGCAGGGCACGCCGACCTGCTCCATCATCCGCACACACTCGTCACGGTCGAGCGAGGCCACCAGCCCGGCGATCTTCGCGTTGACGGCCGTGGCGTGCTGCTTGCGCAGCGCGAAGCTGGCGTAATCCGGATCGTCGGCCAACTCCGGACAGCCGAGCCGCTCGACCAGCGCCTTGAAGACGTGGTCCTCGACGGCCGTCACGGTGACGTACCTGCCGTCGGCGGTGCGGAAGCAGCCGATGCCGGGCGAGGTGCGGCCGGCGCCGGGGCCTGGCGCATCCTCCAACTCCATGACGATGCGGGGGAACATCCACGCCAGCCCGGCCGGCATGCAGGGCGCTTCGATGTGGGCCGCCTGATGCTCCGGATCCTTCAGCGCGCAGAGGATGCCGATTACCGCGTACATGCCGGCGGCGTAGTCGCTGACCGGCATGGGCAGGTCGTACATCGGCACGCCGTCCGGCCGCGGCGTCGCGCCCAAGGCGCCGACGCGGGCCATGTATTCGGAGTCATGGCCGCGATCTTGGGCGTGCGGTCCCCACGAGCCCATGCCGCTCAGGGAGACGTAGATCATCTGCGGCTGCAGCGATGAGAGCTTGTCGAAGCCGAGGCCGAGGCGGTCCATCACACCCGGGCGGAAGCCGTCGAGCACGATGTCGGCCTCCTTCGCCAGGTTATGGGCGACGGCGATGTCGGCGGGGTCGCGAAAGTTGAGCACCAGACTCCCCTTGCCGCGGTTGTAGGCGCGGAAGTAGCCCGGCACCGAAACCCGTTCCAGATCGCCGATCCCCGGGCGCTCGATCTTGAGGACGGTCGCGCCGAGGTCCGCCAGGATCTGCGAGGCGAAGGGACCTGGCGTGACGGCGATGGACATGGTGATCCGCAGCATGGCGCTGGAACTCGGCCGACACGGCGTGCGCGCGGTCAGCATCGCGCCGGGGGCGATCGACACCGGCCACCACGGCGTCAGCAATGAGAAAGCCGCCGACAATCCGCTGGGCCGTGTCGGCGATCCCGAAGAGGTCGCGGCGCTCGCCGCCTACCTCGCTTCCGACGAGGCGCAATTCATCTCCGGTGGCGTGGTCGCCTGCGACGGCGGCGCGCTGGCCGGGAACTTCGGCGCCATCCGCCTCTTCGAACCGTATCTAACCTCGAACACCGAGCCATGACCAACGCCGCCCCGCCAGGTCCCCGCGCCTTCCTGGCGCAGCACCAGCAGCACAAGCAGCCGATCATCGATCACCCGCAGGACGGCGACTACTTCTGGAACGCAGCCGAGGAGTTGATCCACTACAACGGCTTCCACCACATGAGCCGCGAGGTGACTCGCGACGCGGAGTTCGCCGGCGTACAGCTCAAGGCCGGCGACACCATCGTCCTTCCGACCGCCTCGGCGAACCGCGACGCGCGCAAGTTCGAAGACCCGCTGACCGTCGACTTCGAGCGTAAGAACGCCCGCCAGCACTTGACCTTCGGCGCCGGCGTGCACCGCTGCGTCTGGTCGCACCTGGCCACCGCCCAGCTGCGCATCGCGCTGGAGGAGGTGCACGCCTTCATCCCCGACTACGCCTTTGCGGGGCCGGTGGAATACATGAGCGGTTGGCCCAAGGTGTCGCCCGTGCTGCGTGCCGATGCGGTTCACGCCGACCCGTTGAGCGCGTTCAAGCGGCCCGCAGGATGTTCAGCAGCGCGACGCTGCGGTCGCGGTCGAGGTCCTTGAAGGGGAAGGACGTGCGGTCGACCTTGCCGGCGTAGTGGCTGACCAGCTTCTCCGCGACCTGTTCCGGCGTTCCGACCACGGCGAAGCGCGCCACGATGTCGTCGGTCAGCAGCGCGCTCATCTCGTCCCACTTGCCGTCCTTCGACAGCCGGTGGAGTTGCGGATGCAGGTCGTGCAGGCCTTCGAGCTCGAGCACGGCCTTGTAGGCGGGCGTCGAGCCGTAGAACGAGACCTGCGTGCGCACCGTCTCCAGGCCCTTGGCGATCTCCTCTTCGCTATCGCCGGCGGCGATGAACAGCTGGCCGACGATCTCGAACTTCGCGCGGTCGCGGTCCGCGGCGGCGAGCGTCTTCTCGATCTGCGGGATCGTCACCTCGTGCATGTACCGCGGCGTGGTGAAGATGTGACAGAGCATGCCGTCGGCGATCTCGGCCGCGACGCGGGTCATCGCCGGGCCGACCGCCGCCAGCATGACCTTCGGACGGCCGTACTGATGATCGTCCGGCGTGAAGTAATGGGTCATCAGCGTGTGGGTGTAGAACTCGCCGCGGAAATCGAGCGGCTTGCCCTCGTGCCAGCAGTCCCAGATCGCATGCATGGCGAGGATCATCTCGCGCATCCGTTCGGCCGGGCGCGACCAGGGCATCGAGAAGCGCCGGGTGACGTGGGGTTCGATCTGGGCGCCGAGGCCCATAATGAAGCGTCCGCCGGAAGCTGCGTTGAGGTCATGACCCAGGTTGGCGAGCGTCATGGGGTTGCGTGCGAAGGCGACTGCGATCGACGTCATGATCTCCAGCCGGCTGGTGGCCTGGGTCGCGACCGCCAGCGGCAGGAACGGATCGTGCTTGAGTTCGGCGGAGAAGCCGCAGTCGTAGCCGGCCTCCTCCAGCGCTCGCGCCGCCGGGCCGACCTTGTCGAGTTCGTAGGGGAGGTGTCCGTTGATCTTCATGCCACCTCGCCTGCCAGAATCTCGGGGGCGGTCAAGCCGGCTCGCGTGGTTGCGGCGTGGAATGTCGCTTATCGTCGGGTCGAAAGCCCGCCGTCGACGAGGATGCTGTCGCCGGTGTGGTAGGTCGAGGCGTCGCTGGCGAGGTACACCGCGATGCCGCCCATCTCGTTGGCGCGGCCCGAGCGGGGGATGGCTGCGACGCCTTTGATCCACTCCACCAGCATCTCCATGTGCCCGAACTCCGACTCGATCATTCCCGGCAGCAGGCAGTTCACGCGGATGCCGTAGGAGCCGTATTCGATCGCCAGGGTGCGGACCAGGGCGTCAATCGCGCCCTTGGTCATGGCGTAGCTCGCGTTGCCCGGCGTGGCCCAGAGCATGCTCGAACTGCCGGTGACGACGATCGCGCCTGGCAGGCCCCCGGCCTTGCAGACCTCGACCATGTGGCGAGCTGCTGCGCGCGGTGAACATGGCGCCAAACGGGTTGGCTTCGACGATCTCGCGGTAACCGGCCGTGGTCGTCTGCTCGAACGGCCCGCGCTCGCCGCTGCGCCCCGCGTTGGCGAAGACCGCGCCGATCGCGCCATAGCGCGCGACGGCCTCGGCGAAGGCGGCGTCGACTTGTTCTTCGCGTGAGATGTCGACCTGCTGAGGAAAGACCTCGACGCCGTGTCGGCGGAACTCTTCGGCGGCGGCGTCATTGCGGTCTGCGCGCCGGCCCCCGATAACCAGCCGGGCGCCGGCCTGGGCCAAGGCCTCCGCCATGCCGTATCCGATGCAGGCGTTGGCGCCCGTCACGAGCACGGTCTTGTCGCTCAGGACGAACGGCTTGTAGGTCATGCCGATCCTCCGATCCGGCGCGTCGGCCCGCCATAACGGAGGTGCGCCGCCCAGCAGAATGGGCGTCGCGCCTCCAGTGGCGATTTAGAACGTGTAGCCGACGGTCACGCCGTAGGTGCGCGGATCGCCGAAGTTCCCCGTGAATAGCGCGCCGGTCACGAAGCCCGCGCGGTAGTAGTTCTTGTCGAAGGCGTTCTGCACCCAGGCCCCGACGTTCAGCTTGTCGGTGAGGTCGAGCGTGACGCGCGCGTTCACCAGAGTCACGCCCTTGAACAGGTAGCCGTGCGGGTCGAGCGAGGAGCCGACCAGCGACGCCGGAGCCGGCGAGACCTGGATGCTCGTGGTCGGGAAGATCTGCGGCACGAAGTTGGTGTCGATCCGTGCATGCAGCATCCCGGCCTGAGTGTCGCCGTCCCACATGAAGGACAGCGATCCGGTCCAGGGATGCCGGTTCAGGTAGCGGAAGGTGGTCTGGGTCGAGGTGACCGGATTGAAGTAGGTCGCCAGCGAGCGGTCTTCCTTGTAGTAGCCGACCGACCCCTCGGCGGAGAAGCCGGCGCCCAGCAGGGCCTTGGCGTCCAGTTCGAAGCCGTTGCGCTTCACGTCCCCGGCGTTGACGGTGAAGGTGGTGGTCTGGGCCGTGCTCGGCGGGATCGCGGCGACCGACGCGGTGAAGGTCTGCTGCAGGCCTCGAACGTTGTCGTGGAACAGCGCGAGGTTGAGCCGCAGGCGACGCTCGAGGAATTCCGACTTCAGGCCGACCTCGTAGCTGGTGTCCTTCTCAGGACCGAAAGGCGTGGCCGTCGCCAGATTCAGGGCGCGCCCCTGGCCGCCGCCGCTCCGCTGGCCGGTCGACACCTTGGCGTAGCCGAAGATGTCGTCGGTGAAGCGGTAGTCCACGTTCGCCGCCCAGGTGACGTAGGAGTTGTCCGTCGTGGTCGTCAGCGAGCAGGGGGAGGTCGGCGTGGCTCGCGGCAGCAGGCAGTTGCCGCCGGGCGTCGTGGTCGGCGGCGGCGGGTTGGTGCCGTTTGTGCCGTTCGGAGCGCGGTCGGTGCTGAAGACCGTCAGGTCCTTGTTGTCCTTCGTCCAGCGGATGCCGGCTCCGGCGGAGAGCTTGTCGGTGAACTTGTAGTTCAGGTGGAAGAAGACCGACTTGCTCTTGTTGATGCCGTGGCTCTCGCGGCTTGCGATCGCCTCGTCGTTCGGCAATGGCGCCAGGCCGTTGACGGTGCGGTCGCGGTTCTGCCGGTCGAAGCCCTTTTCGCGGAAGTAGTAGAGGCCCAGCAGCCAGTCGAGCCGATCGTCCATCAGGTCGCCCAGGAACTGGAGCTCGGCCGTGTACTGCTTGTCGGCGTTGTCGTTCTGCGAGGCGTCGATGGTGATCGCGCCGCTGCCGGGCGCGCCGAGCGTGCCGTAGGTGCCGTTGACCATTTCCCGGGTGAAGGTCTTGGCGTGACGGTAGCCGAGGATCAGCTTCGAGGAGACGTTGTCGGTGATGTCGTAGCGCACCTCGCCGTGCAGGCCGTCGGTCTTCACGTGGGTGAAGCCGAGGCTGTTCGTCAGGCCGGACCGGAAGTCCGCCAGGTGCTGCGGCGACACGACGAGGTTGGCGCCGTTGGCGACTTCCGCGCCGACGTTCAGGTCGCCGAAGACGTTGTAGAAGAGCTGGCCGGCGGTGTCGTTCTTGTACTTGTCGGCGGTCAGCCAGACCGAGAAGCGGTCGTTGGGCGCGTAGTTCAGGCTCAGGCGGTGGGCCCAGTTGTCGAGGTCGTCCTGCTTGACCGGCCGCAGCATGAGCGGGTTGACCCGCGGGTCGCCGAGACCGTTCGGCGAGAACCAGGCGGTGGTGTAGCCTCTGTGCTCGTGGTGCAGAACGGCATAGCGGATCGCTAGCTCATCCTTAATGATCGGGATGTTGACCGCGCCGGTGATGTTGACGTCGGTGAAATTGCCGTAGCTGGCCCGGACATAGCCGCCGAACTCCGACAGCTTCGGCTTGTTCGAAGTGAGCCGGATGGCGCCGCCGTTGGTGTTGCGGCCGAACAAGACCCCCTGCGGGCCGCGGTCGACTTCGACCGCGCCGACGTCGAGCATGTCGGCCAGCAAGCCGTACATCCGGGCCATGTAGACGTCGTCGAGATAGACGCCGACGGCGGTGTCGGTGGTGATCAGGTTCTGGGTCTCGATGTGGCCGCGGATCGACATGACCGCGGCGTCGCGGTTTCCGGTGGCGGTGCGGATCTGCACGTTCGGGGTGGCCTTGGCCAGGCCCTGCAGTTCGCGGATCCCGCGCGCCTCGATGGTGGCCTGGTTGAGCACGGTGGTCGCCACCGGCGTGATCTGCTGGTTGCTGTCGCGCCGCTCGGCTGTGACGACCACGCCTTCCAGGACGCTGCCCACAGCGGCCTCTTGTGCGGCGGCGGATGTAGCGATCGAGCTGGTCAGCGCCAAGGATATGGCGGCGGACAATAATAGTTCGTTGCGCGACAAGGCGCCCTCCCTCTGTATTCGCGACATTATCGCGTTGTTATTTTGACCCTCACGGGTCTGTTGTATTTATTATCCTATTTGAACTATTTCAATTTGGAAGCCTTCCTGATCAATATGTTTGTCTCCTGTGGTCGGATAGCTATAGGCCGGAGATCTCGATCACCGCCACGCTGGCGTCGCCGGGCGAGAAGCCCACGCTGATGTCGGTGACGAGCAGGGCCGGCTCGCCGTGCAGCGCCTTGGGATGACAGACGTTGAAGTCGGCCGGCATGCGCACGACATTCTCGCCTTCTACGCGGACCAGCAGGTGACGGCCGTCGGCGGTGAAGGCGTGCACGTCACCGGTGACCGGCGTCGAGACCAACAGCGTCCCGCGGCGCGTGACGCCGACCCCGTCGAGGATGCCGAGGTCGCGAAGCACCGGCGGCGGCAGGCGGTTGCGCTCGAAGTCGTCGGGCGTGAGCCGATAGAGCCCGCCGTTCACCGGGTCGTGGCCCGGATGGCAGGACACCGCCCACACGACGTCCTCTATCGGCGAGGCGGCGAGGCCGTTGACGAAGCCTTCCATGTCCAGCCGACGGACGCTGCGGGCGGCTGCGTCGTCGCCGGCGGCCAGCGCGTCCAGCGCCTCGTGCGGGATGCGATAGACGCCGGGCGGGGTCGGCGGCGGCAGCGGCGCGTCGGGATTACCGTTCGGAATGTCGCCGACGTAGAGATTGCCATGGCCGTCGATGGCCATGCCGTTCGGCTGGTCGAAGGCGTTGAACGCCCGGCCAATCGGCGAGTCCGAATGCAGGCCGATCTCGCCGATCGCCTTCCCGGCGATCGGATCGAAGGCGAAGGCGCGCGGCCGCAGGCGGGTTACGTCGACCAGCACCTGTTCGCCGGGGCGGGTGGTCGGGTTGGCGCCCTCGCAGATGAAGACCGTGCCGGCGGGGAAGCTCGCCGTCCCGCGTCGCAGGACGTCGAGTCCGAGCGTGGCGGTAAGCCCGGTGATCAGCTGGCGATCGGTCAGCGCGACCTCGCCCTCGAAGCCGATGCGGCCGCGGCTGATGAAGGCCTGCTTGTCGAGGTAGACGATGCCTTGTCCGGCCCGATAGGCGGGATGGCCCACCATCAGCGTGCAGTTGCCGAAGACGAAGGTTTCGCCGTCGGGCAGCAGGTCGCAGCTCTCCGGGTTGGTGCAGCCTTCCACGCGCCCCATCAGCCGGGCGTTGAAGACGGTCGGATTGGGTGAACTCCGGTAGTCCGGCATGCTCAAGCCTCCGTCGGTTCGCTGTAGATGGCGTTCGATATGTGATCGCTGAGATGTGCGCGCGCCGAGGTGACTTCCTCGGCGGCGAAGCGGGCGATCTGGGCGGAGGTGACGCCGAGCTCGGCCAGCACTTCGGCGGTGTGTTCACCCAGTTCCGGAACGGTCGCGGCGGGCGTTTCGCGGACCCCGTCGACCAGCGCCGGCTGGCCGATGAAGGTCGAGCCGCCGGCCTCCTGGAAGATGCCGCGCGCGGCGATTTGCGGATCGCCGCGCACCTCGCTCGCCGTCTCGTGAATCGGGCCGATCGGCAGGCGATGCTCGACTGCCAGCTCGAGCCAGGCGCTCCTGTCGCGCTGGTGGAAGATCGCCTGCACCTCGCGGCGCAGGTCCACGCCGCGGGTCTGCGGTTTCAGATCCGGGCGGCCCACGAGGTCGCAGAAGGGCTCCCAGAACTTCTTCTCCTCCGGGCAGAAGAGCACGAACTTGCCGTCGCGGGTCTGATAGCTCTGGTAGCGGGCGACCGGCCGGTGGTTGGCTTCATCCTGCCACCAGCCCATGCGGTCGGGATTGTTGAGCTGGCCTGCGGCGGCGATCCAGGCCGTCGCCACCACCGCTTCGGCGGATGACACGTCGATGTAGCAGCCCTCCCCGGTCTTGGCCCGATGCGCCAGACCCGAAGCGATATGGAAGGCCGCGTAGATCGCCCCCGCCACGGTCCCCTCGGCGCCTGACGCCATGGAGCCGGTGCGGCGCAGATAGCGTGGGTTCGGCCGAGTGAACCCATCCGCATCGAGGCTCACGGGCAGGGCGCCTGCCAACGAGTCCATCATCTGTCCATGGGTCGGCAGCTCGGCATAGGGCCCGGTCGCCCCGAAGCCGGTGTTCTGGCAGTAGACGATGTCCGGCTTGATCGCCTTCAGTTGATCGTAGGCGAGGCCGAGCTTTCGGTTGCGATCGGCGACCGCGTTGGTGACGAAGACGTCGGCGCTGGCGATCAGGCGCTCGAGGATCTCGCGGCCCTGGTCTTTCCGCAGATCGAGCGCCAGGCTGCGCCTCCCCTTGTTGGTCTGCCGATGCGCCTGCATCGTCTCGGGCAGGCGGATATAGTCGCCCAGGAACGGGCTCTCGATCTTGACCACCTCGGCGCCCAGGTCGACGAGCATCATGCCCGTGGACGCGCCGTTGAGCAGCATCGAGGATTCGACCACGCGATATCCCGCCAGCAGCTTGCTCAAATCAACTTCCTCCCTTGGTTGCCGCTGGCCGGCCGTTACCTCGTTGACTCGACAGGTATTCCGTCCGCCAGCCCAGCATCGGCCAGCATGATCGCCTCATTCTCGGCGTCGCTGCGGGCGCGGCGGCGGTCGACGATCGGCTTGGCGTCCGGCGTGCTCCAGTAGCGCAGCGCGCTCGCGCCATCGGCGATGATCGCGGCGAGCTCCTCGGCCACCTTCTCGGACGAGGTGGTGGTTCCGCGGTTGGCCGCGATGGCGCGGGTGAAGCCCTCGACGACCTTGGCGTATTCAGGTGTCGAAGTGACAATGCGGTTCTTCGGGAAGTCGCTCTCCACCGCGCCGAGCTCCATGATCGCCACCTTCACGCCGAAGGGGGCGACCTCGAGCCGCAGCGATTCCGAATAGGCCTCCAGCGCGTGCTTGCTGGCGGAGTAGTGGCCGAGCAGCGGGCTGGAGACCTGCCCTGCGGCCGACGAAACCTGAATGGCGATCCCCTCGCGGCGCTGGCGCATCTGCGGCAGCACCGCCTGCAGCACCCGTACCGCGCCGAACACATTGGTCTCGAAGACCCCGATGATGTCGTCCATCGGCGGCGCTTCCACCGGCGCCCAGATGCCGACGCCGGCGTTGTTCACCACCACGTCGACACGGCCCATCTGCGCCACGGCTCGGGCGACGGAAGCGTCCGAGGTCACGTCCAGCGCCAGCTTCTGTGCGGCGGGCAAGTCGGCCAACGCCTCGAGGGATCGCGCGGTGGCGATCACCTCGTAGCCACGTCGGGTCAGCACGCCGCAGGCGGCGCGCCCGATGCCCGACGAGCAGCCAGTGATCAGAACGCGCTTACTCATTCGAGACGCCCCCCACACGTGCCTTAGCTCGTTCCGCTGCGCGAGCTCACTCGAGCTGGCTGTTGCTGTTGGCCCGATAGGGGTGGATTTTAATATGACAATATTAGGGGCCGTCAACAGGGCGGCTGGGCCGAGGCTCCCCGAGGTGGGGAAGCGCGCCGCAACTTGTCCGCCGCCTCTCCTTCAAATATTAGCAGATTCAGACCGCGACCGCGATGCGCGGCCGATATCAGCCGCAGGGGAGCGAAGCCGTGATCAACGCCGATGTGGTCCGCAATTGGCGGATGGAGGCTGGGCGTCAGGCCTATGAAGCCAAGGACACCATGCTCTATGCGCTGGGCGCTGGGGCCGGCGCCGCCCCCGCGGACCTCGGCCTCGTCTACGAGCGGGGGTTGCAGGCGCTCCCCACCATGGCCTGCGTGCTCGCTGGCGAGGGGTCTTGGATGGGGGATCCGCGGACCGGCATCGATCTCGCGCGCCTGCTGCACGGCGAGCAGCGGCTGACGTTGCATCGGCCGCTGCCCGCCGCGGGCGAGGTGGTCAGCCAGATGACGGTCGACGGCCTCTACGATCGCGGCGAGGGCAAGGGTGCGGTGCTGGTGCTGCGCCGCGAGTTGCGCGATGCGTCGGACTACAGCCTGATCGCCACCCTCGGCATGACGGCGATGCTGATGGGGAACGGCGGATTCGGCGGCAGCGCCGAGGGTCTGCCCAGGCCGCCGGGAACGCCCGAGCGGGCGCCGGACCTCGTCGTGGCTATGCCGACCCGGCCGGAGCAGGCCGCCATCTATCGGCTCTCCGGCGACTACAATCCGCTGCACATCGACCCGGAGTTCGCCCGCAAAGTCGGCTTCGAGCGGCCGATCCTGCACGGTCTCTGCAGCTACGCCGTCGCCGGCCGGGCTATCCTGCAGGCCCTCTGCGGCGACGATCCTTCACGCCTCAAGCAACTCGACGTGCGCTTCTCCAGCCCCGTCTATCCCGGAGAGACGCTGAGCGTTGAAATCTGGCGCGTCGCCGACGGCGAGGCCGCGTTCCGATGCACCGTGGCCGAGCGCGGTGTCGCAGCCCTCACCCACGGCCTCGCGAAGTATTCCTCCTAGCACCCGATAGTCAGCCCCGCACGTTCGCCCGCAGCCATCCCGCGATGCGCTGGGCGATCTCGGCGTTGTTGGATTCCATCATCAGCATGTGCCCGTTGCCGGTGATCCCGGCTTCAGGCAGCACGTCGATGGTGACGTTGCGGCGATGGGCGGCGATCGCACGGCCGGCGTCGACGTCGATCTTCGACAACACGGGGCCGGCGTCTGGGGTGTTGTCGCCCCAGATCACGCAGACCGGGATGTCCGGGAACGCCGGATCGTCAAGCCCGGGCGAGGTCCGCGAGGGCTCGACCGCGACGATGCCGGCGATCTTCTCTGGGGCAGCCACCGCCAGACGCCAGCCGAGGTCGCCGCCTTGGGAGTGGGTGACGAGGGCGGCCGGGCCGACGCGGTCCAGCAGTTCCAGCATCGGCGGTACAGCCCTCGGATCGCTGATCCCGGGGTGGCCCTGTTCGACCGCCGCGACCATGCCGAAGTCCGGCCAGAACTGCTTCACATAGTGGTCGGTACGGTGCGACGGGAAGCGGCCGCCGCCGCGATGCAGGAACTCCGCGATCGCCCGCCCGCCCACCGCCACCTGCGGCGCCGGTCCTGACGAAGGAACGCTTGGCGCCAGGGCGGTGAGATCGGGCGCGGAACGACCGCGGTAGGGCTGGTCGACGACATAGGTGTCGAAGCCGGCGCGCACGAACAGCGTCTGCCACCCCGCGCGCCCGTCGGGCGTCGTCTCCCAGGTCACGCCGGTGTGCATGCCGCCGTGAATGAAGACGACCGGATAGGGAAAGGAGATCTCCGCGGGCGCGATGTGCTGCACGTACATGGCCCCGACGATCATTTCGTCGCCGCCGTGCATGGGCGTGTCCACCGGCAGCGGCGCACCGCCGAGGTAGAAGCTCTCCAGCTTGGCGACACGCAGCGGGCCGTCACTCATCGGAAGCTCCAGATGTTGCAGCGGGCGGCGCGATGCCGCGTCGTGCGAGTTCGCGGCTGATCGCGTCGATGACCTCGGCCTGGGTCATCGCTTCGGCTTCGAGACCGATCTCGGTCCTGGGAATCAGCTCTAGCAGTTCTGCGGCGCCGACGAAGGTCTCTGCCGGCAGGCCCATCTCGCGCATCAAGTCGCCGGTCTCGCGCATCTCCTCGGCCCAGCGGGTGGCGCGCACCGGCATCAGCGGCGTGAACCGCTCCAGTGACTTCACAAGCCCGCGGCAGCGCTCGTTCAGCATGCCCTCCAGGCCCCACTGACGCGCGGCGAGCATGATCTGCACGCCTGCCGCGTCGAGCAGCTTGACCATGCCGCCGCAGATCATGTCGAGCGCCGAGGCTTGGCCGACGGGGCCGTCGAGCAGGCGGATGTCGAGGCCGTGGGCGTTCAGCACCAAGAGCCGGGCGGCGTGGGACCCAGATGCGTAGATCATCGCGCCCGGCTCGCGCGGGGGCGGGCTCTGGATCGCGGCGTCGACGAACGCTGCTCCTGCGTCCTCGATCAGGCCGGCCATCTGCTGCGCCAGGGTTGGAGAGATGGCGTTGCAGTCGACGAACAACAGCGGGCGCGACGCTCGGCGCAGCGCCCCGGCTACGGCTTGCGCCGTCTCCAGGGCGCCGTGCGAGGACATCACGGAGAGCACGATGTCGGCCTGACCTACCAGCGCCTCCATCGAGCCGGCGTCGCGCAGGCCGGCGGCCTCCGCCCGGGCGCGGGTCGCGGAGCTGCGCCCGTCCAGCAGGGTCACGACGTCGAGCCCGCCGTCCCGCTTCAGCACGCCGCCGATCGCAGCTCCCATCTGTCCAGCCGACAACATCGCCACGACAGGAGCACGCGCGGAATCCACAGGCACTGAGACTTCCTCTCTCATCTTGTCGGTCCAGGTGACCCAATCGGCCGACAAGAGGTCGAGTGCGCTCAGCCCTTGAAGGCGATCTCGTATATGGCGCCATCCGGCACGTGGTACTCGCCGGTAGAGTAGCTCTTGCCGCACAGGCCTACCATCAGCCGTGGGCCGTCGAAGACCAGAGTGGTGTAGCTCCCCCAGTAATCGTCGGCGAAGACATGCACCTGGCCGTCGGCGTCCTGGCGGAGGATGCGGCCGTTGTAAGGAAGATATTCGCCTGGATACTCGTCGCATCCCTCTTCGGTGGCGAGGTTGATCTCGCCCTCATCGGTAAAGAAGAGCTGGCCGGCGAACGGCCCAAACTCCGGCGGCGCGCGCACGGCATGCAGGGGCGCCGGCAGCTTGTCCAGCGGATGCAGCGCGCCGTCCGCCGTGACGCGGAAATGGCGAATCGAGTCGGGAGACGGCTTCCCGGCGTTGAACGCGAAGCCGACGTTGGCGGTCATGATCAGTTCACCCGCCAGGTCGCCCCACCAGGGCGGCGCGAAGGTCAGCCACGCCGGCATCATCTGGCCCTCGGCGCGGTCGAAGTTGAGGAACACCTCCGCCTCCCCATTGGGACGAACGATGTAGACGGTGCAGTTCTTCATCGTCCAACAGATGAGCGCCTCGCCGAACGGCGAGCCCTTGGGCGCGAAGCCGGCGGTCATCGCCGCGCCCGGTATGCCGCCGCCGATGGTCCCGGCGTTCGGCAGCACCACGAAGAGGTCGGGAGTGTCGGCGCCGGGCGCGACGCGCAGCACGCCGTGCGGGCGGTTGGCGCCCGGCCGGCCCGGGAAGGTCTGGCACGGCAGGAACAGGTGGCCGCCCCAGCGCCCGTAGTGCTCCGGAGCGCGGTGAATGTTCATCGGCACGAACTGCTGCATGTTCGTCGGCGGAACAATCGCGGCGACCGAGCCGTCGCGGCGATAGCGCAGCAGGGCGCCGTGGCCCTTCTCCGGATCGAAGCCCGGCGCGCCCTGGCCGCCGATGTCGGTGAAGACTACCGAGCCGTCGTCCTCGCGGTAGGCCAGCATCACGTCGAAAAGCTCCCCGCCGACGCCGACGCCTTCCCTTGCGGCGTACTGCGGCGCGTGCACTTTCATCCTGAAGGCCCGCGCGCGCTTCAGCGCGGTATATGTATCCGACATGTGTGCTCCCTCCGGCGGCTCGTTCTCAAATATGATGATATTACACGGCGATGCGGATTGGGCTAGAACCACGACTTGAGACGAATTCGAGGCTGAAGTGGCTGACGAGAAGCTTGCCGTTCGCACCGCCGACCTTATCGAATGGCGCATCATCGACAACGGCGGGGGTCCGACCGGGTAATCGGCTCGGAGGCGCAGTTGCTCGAGCAATTCAAGGTCAGCCGAACCGTGCTCCGCGAGGCCCTCCTGCTGCTGGAGCAGCGGCAGATCGCGACGCAGCGGCGCGGCAACGGCGGCGGCGTGCTGGCGCGCCGCCCGGAACTCAGCGTCGTCGCCCGGACGGTGTCGCTGTTCCTGGAATGCGAGGCCGTGAAGTCCGACCAGATCCTCGATGCGCGTATCCTGCTGGAGGAGAGCTGCCTAGACTAGGTGATCCGCAACGCTTAGGCCGAAGAGAAGCGCGCGCTGACCGAGCATGTGCGCGCGGGCCTGGCGCTCACCGGAGAGGCCGCCTCCGCGCAGATGGGGCAGTTCCACCTGCGGCTGGCCAAGCTGTCGGGCAGCCCGATCTGGGCGATGTTCACCCAGGTCCTCATCCAGGTCTCGATCGACTTGATCTCCGGGGCCAACAAGCATCCGTCGGACGAGCAGGTTCACGCGCAGTTCCAGCACCTGGTGCGCGTCACCGAGGCGATTGAAGCGGGCGAGGTGGAAACGGCCAAGGCCGAGCTGCGGAACTTCGTCGAACGGGTTCCGGCCCGCTTCTTCTGACCCGTCACCACGCGACCTGACGAATCGGCGGCCCGCGGATGCGCGAAGCCGCTGCTCCCCTGTGATGCACCCGGGACACGCGAGCGGCCGCACCACGGTCGCGGGCGCAATTTGACGCTTTCCAAATTCAAATATTAGCATATTAGCAAATATCAGCATATTAGGGAGCCAGGCCGTCGCCGAGTGACGGCGAGAGGAGGTCGAACCGCCATCGTTCGGCGGTTCATTTCGAGCCAGGGAGCAGGGTTGATCTGCCAGCGCATTTGACCCCCCGCGTTCGGGTGCGAGTCAATGTCTGCGCGAAAATGAAATCCGTGCGCTTCGAATTACACGAAGGCCAAGCATACTGCCGCACGAAATCCGGATCGTTGAAGTCCTAAAGCAGAAAATAACGACGATTCGAGCAATCAGGGGAAACAAATCATGTGCCGCTATAAACTCAATACTTCTGTTGCAGCTCTCGCATTGTTGGTCGCCGCCACGGCGACCGAAGCTTCGGCGCAGGCGCAGGCGCAGCCGCCGGGCGCGAGCACGCTGGAGGAGGTGGTGGTCACCGCCCGCCGGCAGGAGGAAAACCAGCAGACCACACCGGTGTCGGTGACCGCGGTCCCCGCTCAGGAGTTGGCGGCGCGCGGTGTCGAAAACGTCGCCGACGTCGCGATCTTCACGCCGAACATGGCCGTCAGCCCGGCGATCGCGACCAAGAACTCGGCCCGCATCACCGTGCGCGGTCAGGTGCAGAACGACGCCCTGATCACCACCGACCCCTCCGTCGGGGTCTACATCGACGACGTCTATTTCGCGCGCGCCTATTCGGCGCTCACGGACCTGCTCGACGTCGGCCAGGTGGAAGTGCTGAAGGGGCCGCAGGGCACCCTTTACGGCCGCAACACGACCGGCGGTGCGATCAAGATCACCACCCGCAAGCCGAGCCTTTCCGAAGGCTTCACAGGCTACCTGACCGGCGGAGTCGGCAATTACAGCGCTTACAATCTGGAAGGCGCGGTCACGATCCCGATCATCAAGGACAAGCTGGCCGTCCGCTATGCCGCGGCCCACCGTGAGCACGACGGATACAGCAAGTCCTACCTGGTCAACGAACTGGGTCCGTTCGCCACTACGGGCCAGGCGATCGGCGCCGTCCTGGGCGGCCAGCGCGCAAGCCTCACGCCGACCCGCACGATCTCCACCGACGACCTGAACACCTGGTCGCAGCGGCTGACGGTGCTGTTCGAGCCGACGAGCGAGTTGCGCTTCACGCTGCAAGGCTCGACCTTCCGCGCCAAGGACAACGGCTCGCTCGCCGTGAACCACTACGGCGACATCGGCAATTTCAATCTGCCGGCCTTCCTGGCCACGGGCGCTCTGCCGACGCCGATCGACTTCTTCACCACCTCGCCGCGGCGGCAGGGCGACTTCTATTCGGCGCTCACCTACGCCGTGCCGTTCTCCAGCACGAGCAACTCCAGCGTCAACCTGACGACCGACTACGACATCACGCCGAACCTGCGGACGAAGCTGATCCTAGCCTACAGCGACTCGAAGAACCATTCGCGGACGAACGCCGCCGGCATCGTCTCGAACACCTTCGCGCTCGTGGAGTTCGCGCCCGACCTGAAGCAGTGGCAGCATCAGTTCACGGCGGAATGGCAGCTCGCGGGTAGCGCGCTGGACAACAAGCTGAACTGGATCGGCGGACTATACTACTTCAAGGAAAATGGCGGCGAGTTCAGCCCCGCCACCACCCGCACCCTGGGCAGCGCCGCCTCGGCCGTCGGCTTCATCGGCGACGCCGACAACAAGTCCAAGTCGGCCTTCGGCAACGTCGTGTACCAGTGGACCGAGCGCCTCGGCGCTTCGTTCGGCATCCGCTACACCGAGGATGAGAAGACCCTCGTCGGCAAGAACCGCTTCCTGACCGGGGTGTGCGTTTATCCGGCGGGCCCGGGCATCGTCACCTCGACGACCCCGAACGGTCCATGCGCGCTCGAACGCACCGACAAGTTCAGCAACACCAGCTGGGAAGTGTCGATCGACTACAAGTTCACCGACGCGATCTACGGCTACGCCAAGGCGAACACCGGCTACCGTAGCGGCGGCCAGCAGCTTCGCGCGGTCAACGGCGCCACTGCGGGCGCGTTCCGGCCGGAGAAGGTCAAGAACTACGAAGGCGGTCTGAAGAGCGAGTTCCTCGACCGGCGGCTGCGGGTCAACCTCGCCTACTTCCACACCGACTATCGCGACATCCAGCAAAGCCTGGTGATCTCGCCGCCGGTCGCGCCGACGACGACCACCCAGATCGTCAATCAGGGCAAGGCGAAGGTCGACGGCATCGAGTTGGAATCGGTGGCCCGCATCACCGACCAGTTCACGCTGAGCGGCGCGCTGGGCTACACCGACTTCTCGTTCGCGAACAAAGCGATCCAGCAGACCTATACGCCCAAGTGGAAGGCGGCGCTGTCGGCGGTCTATCACACGCCGACGTCCATCGGCGACCTGAGCATCCGCACCGACTACAGCTACACCGATCCGCAGTTCGCCGGTCAGTCGAGGGTGGTCTACAGCAAGCTGGAAAACTTCAGCCTGCTGAACGCCCGCGCGGCGCTGACCCTCCCGAGCAACGTCGAGCTCGCGATCTGGGGCAAGAACCTGACCAAGGAAAAGTACTACACCGCCGGCGTCGCGAGCGCCGACATCTTCGGCGTCATGCTGGGCTCCCCGCGCACATACGGCGTCGAAGCGACCTATCGCTTCTGAGTTTGTTCCAGGCCCCGCCGCGCGTGCGGCGGGGCCACGTTTTTTCTTAGTGCGGCGGTCGTAGCCGTCGCGCATCGCAGGGAAGGATTGCCATGGGGTTCGAGATCCCCGCCCACGTGCGGCCGGTGCGCGAGAAGGCGCTGCGTTTCGTCGAGGACGAAATCTATCCCGTCGAGAAGGACTTCTACGCCGCCAGCCCGGAGTGGCCGACGATCTTCGAGCGGCTGAAGGCGCGGGCGAAAGAACTCGGCCTGTGGGGCATCGGCCATCCCGCGCACATGGGTGGCGGCGGCATGCCGTGGTTCGACTACGCCTACGTCAACGAAATCATCGGCCGCTCGGACGCCGCGCTGAACATCTTCGGTTCCTACACTCTGCAGACCTGCCTGATGCTGGACGCGGCGGGCGCAGAGGAGCAGAAGCAGAAGCTGCTCTACCCCAAGGTCACCGGTGACGTTTACGTCGCCTTCTCCGTGACCGAGCCGGGCGCGGCCAGCTCCGACCCCACCAACATCCAGACCACCGCTCGCCTCGAGGGCGACGAGTGGGTGATCAACGGCCGCAAGTGGTACGTCAGCGGCGGCGATCACGCCGACTACATGTGCGTCATGTGCCGCACCGAGGGCGACGACAAGCCGGTGCACGAGCGGTTCACGATGATCATCGTTCCTGTCGGAACGCCCGGCCTGACCCGCGTGCGCGACATGCATGTCATGGGGCTACGGCACATGGACCATCCAGAGTTCGAGTACCGCGAGGTGCGCGTGCCGGCGGCCAATACGCTGGGCAAGCGCGGCGAGGGCTTCAAACTGTTCCAGACGCGGCTGGGGCCGGCGCGGATCACCAACACAATGCGCTGGCTGGGCCAGATGCAGCGCGCGTTCGACATCATGTGCAACCGCATCAACCACCGGACCCTGTCGGGCGGCCAGAAGCTGTCGGAGAAGCAGCTGATGCGCGAGTACGTCTACGACAGCTATCTCGACATCCAGTCGTCGCGGGCGATCGTGCTCGACGCCGCCGCCAAGCTGGAGCGGGGCGAGCAGGCGCGGGTCGAGCTGAGCGTCGCCAAGTGCGCCGTCTCGCGCGCGCTCCATCGGGTCATCGACCGAGCGATCCAGGTGCATGGCGCGCTGGGCGTCTCGGACGACACCCCGCTGGAGGCGATGTACCGGATGGCGCGCATCATGCGCATCGTCGACGGGCCTGACGAGGTGCACATCGACCGCGCCGGCAAGATCGTGCTGCGGGAATACGCCGAAGGGCGGACCTGGGATTTCGCCGAACGTTGAGGCCAGTGAGATGGGCATGACACGATGAAAAAGTTCGACACCAGCGAGCCGCAGAAGCGGATCATCCCCGATGTCCTGGACTGGCAGGCCGAGCACAACGGCGACGCCGTCTGGCTGATGGACGACGCGCGCCGGCTGACCTTCCGTGAATGCGCGCAGTTGTCGGAGCGCTACGCCTGCGGCCTGCACGCCCTGGGCCTCGAGAAGGGCCAGACGCTGGTGATGCTGATGGAGCCGTCCATCGAGCTGGTGCTGGTCGCCATGGCGACGGCGCGGCTGGGCGGCATCTTCTCCACCGTCAACACCGACTATCACGGCGCCTTCCTCAAGGAGGGGCTCGACCAGTCGATGGCCAAGATCCTGGTCGTCGACGAGGGCCTGGCCGAGCGGCTGGACAAGGTGACGCTGGAGCACGTGCAACACGTCCTCGTGGCGGGCGAGGCCAGCGCTCGCGGCCGTCCGCTGGCGAGCCTCCTGGACGCCCCGCCCGACCGGCCGGCGGTGGAGCTCAGCTGGCTGGACCCCGTGCAGGTCTGGTGGTCCTCGGGCACCACTGGCAAGTCGAAGGGCGTGATGCACGCCCACTCCTCGATCCTGCATCTCGCGGGGCAGGGGCGGCTCTACGCCGACGCAAACCCGGACGACGTGTTCTACTCCTGCACCCCGATGTATCTGGGCAGCCCGTGGACCGGGACGATCTGGCCGTCGCTGACCGCCGGCGTGGGCGCGGCGATCGACAAGCGCTTCTCGGCGACCCAGTTCTGGGAGCGGATCCGCAAGTACAAGGCGACCAGCTTCTTCACGCTAGGTTCCATGCACATGCACCTGTGGAATCAGCCGGAGCGCCCGGACGACGGCGCCAGCGGCGTGCGCCACGGCCAGGCGATCCCGCTCACCTGGGACATGGTGCCGAAGTTCAGGTCCCGGTTCGGCATCGAGCACCTCGACCAGGCCTATGGTACGAGCGAAACCTTCGTGGTGTTCCAGGCCCCCGACGACCGCGTCACGCCCTGGCAAGGCGCGGCGCTGGGCCGTCCGGTCGACTGGCTCGAGGTCAAGCTGATGGACGAGTTCGACCGCGAGATCCCGGTGGGCGAAGCCGGCGAGATCTGCATTCGGCCGAAGGGGCCGGGGCTGATGTTCGTCGGCTACTTCAACCAGCCCGAGGTGACCGTCGCCACCTGGCGCAACCTCTGGCACCACACCGGCGACATGGCCTTCCGCGATGAGGAGGGCGTCTACTACTTCGCCGACCGCAAGAAGGACTACATCCGCTACAACGGCCGCAACATCTCGATGTTCGAGGTCGAGGGGGTGGCTCAGCAGCATCCGGACGTCGAGGACGTCGCCGCCTACGGTACGGCGTCGGACACGCTGGAGTCGGAAGCCGAGCTGACGCTCTGCGTGGTGGCCAAGTCCGGCCGGCAGGTTTCGCCGGAGGCTGTGGCGACCTTCATCAACGAGAATGCGCCGTACTACTTCGTGCCGCGCTACATCGAGTTCGCCGAGGCGTTGCCGCGCAATGCGCATGGCCGGATCATGAAGCACATCCTGCGCGACCGGGGCCTCTTGCCCGACGCCTGGGACCGCAAGAAGGCCGGTTTCACCACGCGTCGATGAGCCAGCGCGTGCGATGTGATGGCGTGGCGCCTTGTGGTCGCTCCAAATATTGGCATATTTAACCGGGATGATGTGAGGAGGTGGCGTGTCGCAACTGCGTTTCGATGATCAGGTCGTGGTGGTGACCGGCGCCGGCAATGGCGTCGGCCGGGGCTATGCGCTGGAGCTCGCCCGCCGCGGCGCGCGTGTGGTGGTCAACGACCTGGGCGGCGGCCCGAACGGCGGCGGCGCGGACGAGGCGCCGGCGGGCAAGGTGGTTGCGGAGATCAAGGCGGCGGGCGGCGAGGCTGTCGCCAACACCTCCAGCGTCGCCACCAAGGAAGGCGGCGCCGGCATCATCCAGACCGCGATCGACACCTGGGGCCGGGTGGACGGCGTGATCCACAACGCCGGCATCCTGCGCGACCAGAGCCTGGCCAAGCTGGATGTCGCGGACCTTCAGACGGTCCTGTCGGTGCACATGCTCGGCGCAATCTACGTCTGTCAGCCGGCCTTCAATCACATGAAGGACAACGGTCGCGGCGGCCGGCTGCTGCTCACCAGCTCGTCGTCGGGCCTGTTCGGCAACTTCGGCCAATCCAGCTACGCCGCCGCCAAGATGGCGGTGGTCGGGCTGATCCGCGTCTGGGCCATCGAAGGCGCCAAGTACGGCATCAAGGCCAATGTCATCGCGCCGACCGCGGCCACCCGGCTCACCGGCGGCGAGGCGGCGGACGCGCCGATGGCGCCCGGCCGCGTGGCGCCGGCCGGCGTGGTGCTGATGCATCCGAATTGCCCGAGCACGGGCGAGATCTTCCAGGCCGGCGGCGGCTGGACGGCGCGGATCGCACTGCAGATCGCGGATGGCTATGTCAGCCAGGCGGGCCCCGACGAGGCCGACAAGCTGTTCGCCAATTGGGACAAGGTCCGCGGCGGCGACGCCCAAGGCTGGAGCGATCCGAAGACGGCGATCGACCTTGGCGGTATGATCCAGAAGCACCTGGGTATCGAGAAGCTGTTCTAGGCTGAGCGCTGCGCGGCGGGATCCGCCGCCGGCCGACCTGATTGGGAGTTGTGACGATGAGCGAGCAAGCATGGGTCGCCGGCGTCGGCATGGTGAAGTTCGCCAAGCCGGGCGCGAACGAGGGCTATGAGATCATGGCCAGCAAGGCCATCCGCGCGGCGCTGGCCGATGCGGGCGTCAGCTACGACGCGATCCAGGAGCTCTATGCGGGCTTCTGTTTCGGCTCGAGCTGCTCGGGCGAGCGCTCGGCCTACGAGGTCGGCATGACCGGCATCCCAGTGTTCAACGTCAACAACGCCTGCGCCACTGGCTCCTCGGCGCTGTGGCTGGCCCGGCGGGCGATCGCGTCTGGTCAGGCGGACTGCGTCCTCGCGCTGGGCTTCGACGAGATGCGCCCGGGGCCGCTGGGCGGTGGCGACGACGGCCGCACCATCACCGTCGACCATCTCTGGAAGCGGTTCGCCGAACTCGGCTATGAGATCGACCCGGCGCTGGCGGCCCCCGCCATGTTCGGAGCGGCCGGCGCCGGCTACATGAAGGCCTACGACGCCAAGCCGGACATCTTCGCCAAGGTGGCGGTGAAGACGCGCACGCACGCGGGCAATAACCCGATGGCCCTGTTCAACAAGCCGATCACCGTCGAGGAGGTGCTGGAGTCGCCAGTGCTCTACGGCGGCTACCTGACCCGCCTGATGGCCTGCCCGCCAACCTGCGGCGCGGCCGCCGCCGTGCTGGTCAGCCCGGCGTTCGCCCGCAAGCACGGGATCAGCCGCCCGGTGCTCATCGCAGGCCAGGGCATGACGACGGATTCCAACGCGACCTACGCGGACCCGATGTCCCTGGTCGGCGCCGACATGAGCCGCCGCGCCGCCAAGATCGCCTATGAGCAGGCGGGGCTGGGGCCGCAGGACGTTCAGGTGGTCGAGCTGCACGACTGCTTCACCCCCAACGAGGTGATCAGCTACGAGGGTCTTGGGCTCTGCGGTGAAGGCGAGGCGACCAAGTTCATCGCCGACGGCGACAACACCTATGGCGGCCGTTACGTGGTCAACCCGTCCGGCGGCCTGATGTCGAAGGGCCACCCGCTCGGCGCCACCGGCCTGGCGCAATGCACCGAGCTGGTTCAGCAAGTGCGCGGCGAGGCGCAGGCCCGTCAGGCGCCCAGCGTCAAGGCCGCCCTGCAGCACAACATCGGCCTGGGCGGCGCCGCGGTCGTCACCATCTACCGCGCGGCCTGAGGCCGAGCGCAGCAGCGACGCGCGAAAGCGCGATCCGGGACCCAGGGGCCGTCGACCCTGGGTCTCGTCTACCCCTGCGCGAAGTCCCAGGCCGGCGCCGGTGGTCTGAAGGCTAGACCAGCCACTCCATCCACATTCCGTAGCGTTCGCAGATCGCGACCACCTGGCTGCGCGCTTCACCTTCCTCGTAGACGGTGTGGGTGGCGGTGAACTGCACCTGCCGGCCATCCATCGACTGCCCGCCCTCTGCGGCGACGCGCGCCCATTTGCCGTAGTCGTGCGGCGGCTCGATCCCGATCCGATGAATGACGCGCTCGCGGCTGGCCTGGCGCAGCTGCGAATCCAGCAGCGCCCGCGCCTCGTCAGGAAAGTAGTAGAGGCAGGCCGAATGCAGGACGCAGAGGGGACCCTGCATCCGCTGCAACTGCGCCGGCATGGCCAGGGTGGCGTCGCCCTCGATCGTCGGCAGTTTCGCCTTCTCGACCACGCCCATCGCCGTGATCATCCGGGCGCGGGCGTCGATCCACTCCGGGTAGATCTGCGACATCAGCCAGCGCCGCTCGTCGGCGGAGTCGAGCTGGATCGGGTGCAGGTCCAGGCCGACGCGGTCGGCGATTTTCGGCATGCGCTTCGGCGCCCGCGCCCTGGGGCCGACGAGCTTGCCTGGCACCACGACGGCCGCATCAGGATCGCCGACGCGGCCATGCGGGCCGTAGTCGTAGAGATACCTGTCGAACAGGGTCAGGAAGCCGGCGCTGCTGCCGATCTCGATCAGGTTCAGCGGTTCGCCGGCCAGGTCGGCCACATAGTCGAGCAGAGGCACGACGCTGGCTGCGCGCTCGACCGAGGTGCTCTGCACCGAGCGCATCGTGATGACGTCGAGGATCTCCTCGCGATGGCCGAGCACGAACGCCCGGAAGGGCGCGTAGGCGCCCTCCGGCGCAGCGGGCGGACTCGCGTCGACGGGCAGGTAGCGGCTCAACGGCTCGTCCGGATACTTCGACGCGACGTAGCCCGCCGCGGCGATGGTGAACATCTGCAGCGGGTCCTTGCCGCACGCCGCGATCTCCACGATTTCGCGATCTTCGGCCGCCTGAGCCGCCAGCGTGCTCCAGATCGGTGAGCCCTGTCCGCGGAACGTCTCGGCCCCGAAGGCCAACGAATTCTGCGTTTCCTTGATCCGAAGTTCGTCGACGCGCCGTGCGCCGCGCGGGTCCAGAGCTGTGCTCACGCCAATCTCCCACTTTGATTATGGATGGCCCCGGCGTTTCCGCCGGTTATCCTGCGCCGCCGGCCGAGCGACGGCTGGCAGCTTGAATATGATATTATTCGAACCTAGGGTGACGCCAAGGGCTTCGTGACCGCGCCGAAGCTCGGGGCTTGCCCCGCCGCGCTACCAGCGCCGGCCGAGAACAACAGAATAGGGAGGTTGCGTCCTTGACCACCGTGGGAGTGGAGCGCCCTGCGTTCCTGGCCTGGCTCGACGCCAATCGGCCCGAACTCGGCGACGGGCCTTTGCACTCGGTCCGCCTGAAGGGCGGCAGCAGCATGACCATCCTGAAGCTGACGCGGGGGGCAGAGAGCGCGGTGCTGCGCTTCCCCTCGATTCCGCCGCGCGCCGACAGCGCCAAGGCGCTGGCGCGCGAGGGCCGGTTGCTGGGCGCAATCGGCGGCTCGGCCATTCCGCACGCGCAGCTGCACGCCTACGTCACCGACGCCGAGGTGCTGGGCGCGCCGTTCCTGCTGATGGAATACATCGACGGCTGGACGAACTGGGGTGAGGACCGCAAGCCGCCGCCGCCCTACGACCAGCCCGGACCCCACTTCCGCGACCTGGCGTTCGCGATGATCGACGGCATCGCCTCGATCCGCACCGTCGATTACAAGGCCGCGGGCCTGGAGGACTTCGGCAATCCGGACGGCTTTCTGATGCGCCAGGTGCCGCGCTACCTGAAGTTGATCGAGTCCTACAAGCAGACGGAGAACCATCCGGGGCGCGAGATCCCGGGCATGGCCTACGTCACCGACTGGCTGCAGGCGAACACGCCGCCGATGTCGGCCACGACCATCATCCATGGCGATATTGGCTATCCGAACATGATGCTGACCCGCAGCGTCCCGTCGAAGGTCGCGGCGGTCATCGACTGGGAGGTGGCCACCATCGGCGACCCGCTGCTCGACCTCGCCCGCGCCATCTTCGGCTTCGCAGGACGCAAGGTGACCAACACCCGCGGCGATGCCGTGATCGATCCGTTCGCTCCCACTCGCGAGGACATGGCCGAGTACTACGCCGAGAAGACCGGCGCCGACGTCTCGACGCTCGACTACTACGTCGTGCTGTCGGTGTTCCGCCTCTGCGCGCTGATCGAGTGGAACTACGCCCGCCACGTGAACGGGCGCGACGCCAGCGGGCTGGCGAAGTGGATCTCCGGCCTGATCCTCGAGCTGATGGCGTTCGCCGAGGACGTCGCACGGGCGGCGAAGCTGTGAGCCTGCCGCGCACCATGCGCGCCCTGCGCGTCAGTTCGCTGGCCCCCGACTACGGCGGCTGCTCGATCGACGAGGTCCCGACGCCGGAACCGGGCGCCGGCCAGGTGCTGGTGCGGATTCGCGCCGCCGCCATCGGCTTTCCGGACCTGCTGATGACCCGCGGCGAATACCAGCACAAGCCGCCGCTGCCGTTCGTTCCGGGTGGCGACATGGCCGGCGACGTCGTCGCGCTGGGCGCCGGCGTGGACAGCGTCGCGGAAGGCGATTCGGTGGTCGCGACCTACCTGGGCGGTGGGTTCGGCGAGTACGCCCTCTATCCGGCTGCGGCCCTGCGCCCAAAGCCCGCCAAGCTGGACTACGCTGCGGCCTCGGCGTTCGGCGCGGCCTACCTCACCGCCTATGTTGCGCTGCATCGGCGCGCCCAGTTGCAGCCCGCCGAGTGGGTGCTGGTGCACGGCGCGGCTGGCGGCGTGGGGCTGGCGGCGGTCGACCTGGCCAAGGTGCTGGGCGCGCGGGTCATCGCGGCGTCGGCCTCGGACGAGAAGCTGGCGATCATCCAGCGTGACTATGCGCCCGACGCGGTGGTCAACAGCGCGCCGGGCTTTCGCGAGCGGGTGAAGGAAATCACCGGCGGGCGTGGGGCGGACATCATCTACGACCCGGTGAACGGCGACGTCTTCGAGGAGAGCACCCGCTGCATCGCCTTCGACGGTCGGCTGCTGATCGTCGGCTTCACGGCCGGACGGATCGCGTCCTTCTCGTCGAACATGCCGCTGATCAAAGGCTTCTCGATCATCGGCGTACGCGCCGGCGAATACGGCCGCCGCCATCCCGAGCGCGGCGCCGAGAACATGGCGGCGATCTGGGGCCTCGCGGAAGCCGGGCGGCTATCGCCTAGGGTGCATGCGACCTATCCGCTGGAGCGCTGGCGCGAGGCCTTCGACGTGATGGCGTCGCGCCGGGTGGTGGGCCGCGCGGTGATCACGCCATGACCACGCAGGAGAGCCGGCGAAAGCTACGCGAGCTGTATCCGTTCCGCATGCAGCTGCGCGCACCTGGCTACGCCAGCGCCGAGCTGGTCGGGCCGGGCTCGACCTTCTACGACATCCTGCTCGGCTGGCGGGAAGCGGCGAACAACTCGATCGTCTTCAACGACATCGGCGGCCAGGCGCAGCCCGGCTGGGACCCGGAGCAGGGCCACGGCGCGATCTGGCGGCTGCAGGACGACAACGTGCTGGAGCCGATCGTCAACTACGGCGCCGCGGGGCGCTGGGCCTTCATCCACATCATCCGCGGCGAGGCGCACTACGGCGACAGCGACGGCGAGATCTTCATCGTCGCCCAGACCGGCCCCGGGCGACCCTACGCCTCGCGCGCGCATTGCGTGCTGCGGGTCCGCAAGGGCGCGAACCGCCCGGAGTTGTTCGCCAGCGTTCCGGACGTCGGAACCCTCGACGGCGGCCACGCCGGGGCGATGATGCCGGACGTGGTGGGGCCGAAGGGTTCGCCGTTCGAGGGCTGGCTGTTCATCCACTCGATGATGAATTGCACCATCTACCGGGTGCCGGCGCAGGGCGGCGCGGCCGAGCCGTTCGTGCGGCTGGGCGATCCCGACCAACCGATCATGCCGCGCCAGGTGCGCATCGCGCCGCCCTGGTGGGGAGGCTTGGCCGGCGAACTGGTGTTTTCCGGCGTGCGCGGCGCCTCCTTCCACCGCTCGACGCCCGGCACGCCGAAGTTGGAGTATTGGCGCATCCGGCCCGATGGCGGCATCGAAGAGATCGCGCCCGATCCGAAGTGGGCGCCGTTGAACGCCCGTCGGGCGCCGCCGGAGTTTGGCCCGTTCGCCGGACATATCTTCTGGGCCGACGATGGGCCGGTGAACCTGGCGCAGGTTTCCGGCTGCGACGAGTTCGCCGACGGGCTGCCCTTCTCCGGGCGAGTGCTTCGCCAGTCGCCCGACGGCGATACGCACGTCTTCGCCGACAATTTTTACGGGAGCTCGACCAGCCTCGTCTTCGACCGCTCCCGCTTGATCATGGGCCTGCCCGGGCGCAGCTATTCAACCGGCGAGTTCCATGAACCCGACGCCTCGCTCTACGAGGTGCGTTGGGAGGGAGCGGAGGGACCGTGACCACCAGGCGCTTCACCACGCGGTCAGGCCATGTGCTCGTGGCCGACACCTATGGCGCCGACGATGCGCCGCCGGTGCTGCTGACGCATGGCGGCGGCCAGACGCGGCACGCCTGGAACCGCACCGGCGAGCGGCTCGCCGAGGCCGGCTATCGGGTGATCAACCTCGACCTGCGCGGCCACGGCGAAAGCGACTGGTCGAAGGCGGGGGACTACTCGCTCGACGGCTTCATCGCCGACGTCGAGGATGTGCTGGCGCAGATCACCACGGGGCCGATCGCGCTGGTCGGCGCCTCGCTGGGCGGGATGATCTCGCTGGTCGCCACCGGCGAGGCGGCGGCGCACACAACCCGCCTTGTGCTCGTCGACGTGGTGCCCCGGGTCGAACCTGCGGGCGCGCAGCGGATCGTCGACTTCATGCTGGCGCACAGCGACGGCTTCGCCTCTCTGGAGGAGGCGGCCGATGCGGTGGCGGCCTATATCCCCGAGCGGCCGCGGCCCAAGTCGAACGCCGGCCTGGAGAAGAATCTGCGGCTGCGCGACGGGCGGCTGCACTGGCACTGGGACCCGGCGCTGCTCGGGCCCGGCGGCCTGCGCGGCTCCAACGCCGAGGTTCGCCTGGAGCTGGCGGCGGCCACGGTGAGCTGCCCGACGCTGCTGGTGCGCGGCGTGCTGAGCGATGTGGTCAGCCCCGAGGGCGTCGAGCGCCTGCGCGTGCTGATCCCGCACCTGGACATATGCGACGTGGCCGAGGCTGGGCACATGGTGGCCGGCGATCGCAACGACGTCTTCGCCTCAGCGGTGGTCGACTTCCTCTCCGCGCCCTGTCCGCAGGCGGCGCCCCATGCTGGACGGTAAGCGGATCGTCGTCACCGGCGGGGCGCGCGGCATCGGCGCTGCGGTGGTGCGGGCCTATGTCGGCGCCGGCGCGCGGGTGGCGATCCTCGATGTGCGCGAGGAACTCGGCGAGGCTCTGGCGCGGGAGCTGGGCGAGGCCTGCTTCTTCGCCCGCGCAGACGTCTGCGAGGCGGCCGACGTCGAGGCCGGCTTCGCCCGCGTCGAGCGCGAGCTCGGCGGCCTCGACGTGCTGGCGGCGGTCGCAGGCCTCGACAAGCCCGGCCCCGCGGCGAGCCTCAAGGAGGCAGACTGGGACCTGGTGCTCGACGTCAACGCCAAGGGCACCTTCCTGACCAACCAGGCCGCCTTCCGGCTGATGCGTGAAGGCGGCGGGTCGATCATCAACTTCGGCTCCAACGCCGGCGTTCGCGGCATGGCCGAGCGCGCCGCCTATTCCGCGGCCAAGGCGGCGGTGGCCGGTTGGTCGCGCGCGGTGGCCAAGGCCTGGGCCGAGTTCGGCGTGCGCGTGAACACCGTGGTGCCGATCATGCATACCGAGGTCGCCGAGAAGTCGCTGGCGCGGATGTCGCCTGAGGATCGGCGCGCGACCGAGGAGGGCCTCGCGCGCGCCATCCCGATGGGCGGCCGGCTCGGCGACCCCGACCTCGATCTGGCGCCCCTGATGCTGTTCCTGGCGGGACCCGGGTCCCGCTACATCACCGGCCAGGTGCTCGCGGTCGACGGCGGGATGACCATGCTGGGGGCCTGAGGCCGCGCGCTAGAAGCGCTTCGTCACCTCCACGCCGTAGGTTCGCGGCGCGCGCCGAAGATCGCCGAGACGAACCCGAGCGGAACGGTGGTGGCATAGGCGGGATAACTCTCGTTGGTGAGGTTGCGCCCGAAGATCGCCAGGAGGTGTTGGAGAAGTCGACGGAGTAGCTGGCCGAGCAGGGGCCGGCTGTGATCGGCATGCCGGTGGCGAGGCAGGTGGTCGGCGTCTGATTGCCCGAGGTGAGCCCGCGCTTGTCCTTGGTGTAGCGCAAACCGACGGTCGCGCTGAGCTGGTCGCTGATCTTATGCTCGCCTGGCCGAACACCGCCTGGCTGGTGTTGTGCACAGTCACGGGCTGGCGGGTCGGGTTGGCCGAGACCAGCGCAAGCGTCACCGTCTGCGAGACCTGGGTTCCCCGCTCATCCGAAGGCGCCGACGATCCATTTGACCCGATTGTCGAGCGCATTGCCCAGGAGCTGCAGCTCGTGGCTGAAGGTGCGGTCCTTCACGGTGATGCTGGGGAAGTCGATGATGCGATAGGGCGAGCCGTCCAGATCGGTGGCCGAGCTGCGCCGCAGGAAGCGCTGAGCGCTGATCGAGCGCAGCGTTACGCCGGCTGTGGTGTCCGAATCGAGGGTCAGCGAAGACAAGCGCCATGGCGATCCCGCGCCTTCGTCCGAGATCATCATAATGATTCTAGCGAAGATCACCCTCAGCGTGTGTGGCTAAACGCTAGATCGTAGAAGGCTTGCTGGGCTGGAGGCCGTGCGGACTTGCGGCGCCCGCGGATCCGGGCGCGCCTGGCCGCCTGGGAATGAACAAGGCCACGACCAGGGTCAGCAGCGACATGGTGCCGATGAACACCATGGCCGAGACGTACCCCTGCTCGTCGGGCGCGCCGCCGGGCGGGGCTGCCAGCAGGGTCGCGACGACCTGGGTGCCGATGGAGGTGGCGACGCCGCGGACGACCAGGGTCAGGCCGGTCGCCGTGCTGGTGTCCTTCTCGGGCGCGACTTCGATGACCAGGTTGGGGACGCTGGCCATGATCAGCGAGCTGCCGACCGCGCCGATCAGCGTGCCGGCGACGACGTGCCAGAGCTCGTGGTGCAGCAGCGCAAGCGCGTACCAGCCGAACGCCATCACCGCGCCGCCGATGACGATCGGCAGCTTGGCGCCGTTGCGCCCCGCCATCAGGCCGCTGAACGGGCCGGTGATCAGCGAGACCAGGTTCGACGGCAGCTTGATGATGCCGGCGAGGGTCGCGCCGACGCCGAAGCCGATCCCCGTCGCCACCGGCTGCTGGATCAGCATCATCAGCACCAGGGCGAGCTGCATCGCGCCCAGGCCCAGGAACACATTGGTCAGGTTGGCGAGTGCGATCTTGCGGTCCAGCAGCTGGCGGATGTCCACCAACGGCGAGGGCATGCGCAGCTCGACCAGCACCCACAGGGCCAGCAGCGCGACGCCGCCGAGGATCTCGGCGAGGGCGACGGCGCTCACCTGGCCATGGCGGACCTGGCCGACGCCGAGCTGGATCAGCATGATCGCCGCGATCAGCAGCACCGCGCCCCACCAGTCGACGCGTGCGCCGCGGGCCGAGCCCTCGTCCTTCGGCACGATCCAGGCGGCGGCGGCGGAAATGACCACCGGCAGCGAGGCGGTCAGCCAGAAGAGATGGCGCCAGTCGCCATGCTCGGCGAACACCCCGCCGACCACGTAGCCCAGCGCCGAGCTGCCGGCGTAGGCGCCGGAAAGAATGCCGATGCACAGTGGCGCCCGGTGCTTGGGAACGAGCGCTCGGGCGATGCCGAACGACAGCGGCAAGATGGCGCCGGTCGAACCTTGCAGCATCCGGCCGAGCACGGTCAGCCGAAGGTCGTGGGTGAGGGCGCTGAGCAGGGAGCCGATCGTGCAGATCAACAACACGGTGATCAGCGCACGCTTGCGCCCGAACATGTCGCCCAGCCGGCTGCCGAGCACCGCGGAGGCGCCGGAAACCAGCACATAGCCGGTAATCAGCCAGGCGGAGGAGGAAAGCCCGTACTCTCGGGCGATGGTGGGCAAGGCCGTGAACAGCATGCTGCCTTCGAGGGAGGCGACGACCTCCGCGACGAACAGCACGGCCATGATCGCCCACACCGGACGCGACGCGACGCTCGAACTCGGCACTGACATCTCCTCCCGCGGATCGCACGTGCCCGCTTCAGAGCCACGCTAACGAGGTCGCGCGGGCGATCAACCGCTCATGCGAGGCGGCGGAGGGCACGCCAAGTCGGCCGCCCTCCGCCAGATCGTGGAACGTCAGGCGTTCGCGGTCTGGATCTTCACGCCGTAAAGCTTCTCGGCGTTCTGGTAGATGACCTTGGCCTTGTCTTCCGGACTCAGGTTCCGGCAGACGGAGTCCGCATATTCGCGCGCGCTTTTGAAGCGCGAGTTGGCGTGCGGATAGATCGACGTCGGGTGCGGGAAGTCGGTCTCGAACAGCAGATTGTCGGCGCCGAAATAACCGACATACTGATCGACGTTGTAATGTTCCTCGCAATAGATCGTCATGTAGATCTGGTCGCGGAACATTTCGTAGGGCGTGCGGGTAAACTTGGCGCGTTGCTCAGCGCTCATCATTTCGCCCCATTGGAACATCATCACCTGGATGATGAAGGGCGCCCAGCCGGCGCCGCTCTCGACCGAGACGTACTTGATCTTCGGGTATCGATCGAGGTGGCCGGTGAGGATCAGGTTCATCACGTCGAGCTGGTTGTTCAGGAAGTTGTTGATGGCCGTGAAGATCGCCAGCGGCCCGTTCTGCGTGCCGTCCGGATAAACCACGATGCGCGGCTCGCTCCAGAACTTGTTGACCTCGCCCTCGAACGTGCCCGAGCCGATGTGGAAGTTCACCGGGATGTCGAGGTCCTGCACGGTTTCCCAGAAGCGCGCCCATTCCGGGCTGGTGAGCGTCGGCTGGCCGAAGTCGGCCGGCTTGTCCGACATCGCAAAGCCGGTAAGGCCCATCTTCTTGATCCGGCGCAGCTCGGCGATCGAAGCCTCGATGTCCCAAAGCGGCAGGGCGGCCTGCGGCAGCAGGCGATTGCCGCCGCGCTTCTGCATATCCCCGAGCGCGTCGTTGTAGGTCTGCACGTGCCAGAGGCGCAGCTCGTGATCGTCGGGGAAGACCTTCATCAGCGCCTGGCCGCCGAAGCCGATGACATTCGGGTAGACCACCTGCGCGCCGATGCCGGCGCCGTTCATGTACTCGAGCGTGTGCTCGGGGATCGAGACCGCCTTCGACATCAGGTCGTAGCGCGGGATGGTGAAGGAGTTGAGGTGCTTGGTCATGTCGGCCTTGACCACCGCCGGGCCGATCATCGCCACCTGCTGGTCGCCGACGAACCACCCCTGCGAATTGTCGGGCTTGTCCTTCACCTCGAAGACCTTGTTCTTGTACTTGGCCGGCGCCTGATCCTTCCAAAGCGTCGGCGGCTCCGCCCAGTGGGTGTCGACGTCGAACAGCGGCATCGTGCCGATAGCGAACTTGACGGGATCAGTCTGCATATCCGGGGCTCCTCAGCATTCTTGCGCCCACGCGCCGTGGGGCCGGCGGTCGAGGTCAAATCCGTTCCTGGGGGCAAGTCGATCCAGGCGGGCGCGAATTTTTTCGAATAAGTCCTTGTTGCTCCTCGACGGGCGAACAGCGCGCGACCGCACTCCCGTCTCGCTCAAATCTTATAATATTCGAAATCGGCGCGAGCAAGCGCTCAGATGGGCCCGATGCGCGCACCCGGCGCACCGCATGACGGCGAAGCTTCAGGTGTCGCTAGGCTGCGGTGCGAAGGCGGCCATGAACACGCCGATGGCCCCGGCGACCTCGGCGCGCTGCCGTTCGGCGTCGGGCGCAGGGATGCGATTGAGCAGCCGCAGGAAGTGCAGGTCGCCGCGCATCAAGCTGAGGAAGATCTTCGAGGCCCCTAGCGGGTCGGGGACGCGGATCTCGCCGCGAGCGTTGGCCTCGCCGATGAATTCGGCCAGCCGCGCCGCCACGGCGCCGTGGCCGACGGCTTCGAAGCGTTCGGCGAGCTCGGGGTTTCTGCGGGCGAACTCGATCGCCAGCTGCGTCGACTTCACGCCCGCGTCGCAGACCGCCAGCCGCATGAAGGCCATGCCGATGTGCATCAGCCGCTTCTCGATCGTGAGCATGGCGCCCGCGTCCTCGATCGCGCCGACGGCCTGACCGCACACCCGCTGGATGATGCCTTCGCAGAGCTCCTCCTTGCTGGCGAAGTAGGCGTAGAGCGTCGCCTTCGAGCCGCCGAGGCGCTGGGCGACCATGCTCATGGTCGAGCCCGCATAGCCGTGCTCGAGGAAGACGTCCGTGGCCGTCTCAAGGATCCGATTCCGGCGGCGCTCACGCAGCTCAGGCGACAGCTCGCGTCCCATAACTTGAACCGTATCGTACGATTCAATCTTGACGCAAGCGCGGCGCGGGGGGCAGCCTTATGGCCGATGACGCGTCCGCAGAGACGCAAAGCCCGGGTGGAAAATGGTTTCGATCAAGGTCGACAAGACACGTTGCACGGGCCACGCCCGGTGCGCCGCCGTGGCGCCGGAGATCTACGAGCTCGACGACGTCGGCTATCTCGGCTTCGAGCAGCGAACCGTGCCTGCGGAGCAGCGGGCGCAGGCCGTGCGCGGAGCGCGGGCGTGCCCGGAACGCGCCATCACCGTCGACGACGAAGATCCGGACCGGGGAGCGACCTGAGCGCCGAGCGCACGTATGTCGGTAGAGACTTCACGACCCGCCGGCGCCGTCCACGACGCGCCGCCGCATGTGCCGGGCGAACTGGTGCGGGCTTTCGACTTCGCTTTCGGGTCGGGCACGAAAAGCGCCCCGCACGTCGGCCTGGCGGCGCTGCACGACGGCCCGCGGACCTTCTTCAACGTCGGCGACCCGTACAACCCGCCGGGCTGGGTGCCCGTTCGGGGAGACGACATCCGTCTGATCCTGCAGGATCCGGCGACCTTCTCGGCGCGCAAGAGCGTGCGCTTCTCGGCCCTGATCGGCGAGGACTGGGACCTGATCCCGGCGGAGACCGACCCGCCGCAGCATACCGATTACCGCACCATGCTGGCGCCGGCGTTCAGCCCCAAGCGAATGTCGGACCTGGACGGTCGGGTTCGCGAACGCGCCGTCGACCTGGTCGAGCAGCTGCGCGGCCAGACGTCCTGCGAGTTCATGCAGGCCTTCGGCCGGGCGTTCCCGGTCTACATCTTCCTCAGCCTGATGGGCCTTCCGTCGGAGAACATCGAGCTGTTCTCGAAGTGGATGCACGACGTGCTGCACGGCGAGGACATGGCCGCCCGATCGCGCGGGGCGACCGAGGTCGCCGCCTATCTGCGCAAGGCAGGGGACGAGCGTCGCGGGCAGTCCGACGACGACCTGATCACCATCGTCGTCAACTCCAAGGTCAAGGGCCGGCCGCTGACCGACGACGAGATCATCGGGGCGCTGTTCCTGATCTTCGGCGGCGGCATCGACACGGTGGCCGCCTCGCTGGGCTTCATCTTCCTGCACCTTGCGCGTCATCCCGAGCTGCAGGCGCAGCTGCGTGGCGACCCGTCGCTTGTCGGCGACGCGGTCGAAGAGTTCCTGCGCCGCTATTCGCTGGTCAGCGTCCGCCGCCAGGTGCTGCGCGATGTCGAGGCGGCGGGCGTGGCGATGAAGCAGGGCGACTGGGTGCACCTGATGACCCCGCTCGCCAGCATGGATCCGGACGAGTTTCCCGATCCGCTGGCGCTCGACATCAGCCGATCGCCGAACCGTCACACCGCCTTCTCATACGGACCGCACCGCTGCATCGGCTCGCACCTGGCCCGTCGAGAATTGGTGATTGCGCTGGAGGAGTGGCTGCCTAGGCTGCCGCCGTTCCGGTTGGCGAATGGCGACGCCTACCGCACCCACGGCGGCCTGTTGGGCGTCGATTGGCTCAACCTCGTCTGGGACTGATCCTTTGCAAACCCATGATGTGATCATCGTCGGCGCCGGCGCGACCGGCTGCGTGCTCGCCAACCGGCTCACGGAGGACGGCCGGCGCTCAGTGCTGCTGATCGAGGCCGGCGGCCCGGACACCAGCTACAAGATCCACATGCCGCGCGCCTTCCCCTTGGCGCTGTCCGACCCGAAGCTGACGCATGTCTATCCCGCTATCCGACCTGGGCGGAACGAGCCGGAGTACTGGGTGCGCGGCAAGACGCTAGGCGGATCGACGGCGGTTAACGGCCTGCTCTACACGCGCGGCTTCCGCCGGGACTACGACGAGTGGGCCGAGGCCGGCTGTACGGGCTGGGGCTGGGCCGACATGTCGCGCGGCTTCCGGGCGATCGAGGGCAACGCCCTCGGCGCTGCTGAGTGGCGGGGCGACAAGGGTCCTTTCAAAGTGACCGAGCATCCGGCGCACACCCCGCTCAACGAGGCTGTGGCGGACGCCGCCGCATCGCTTGGCGTGCCGCGCCGCGAAGACGTCAACGAGGCGGACGCCGAGGGATTCGGCTACTACCCGGCCTCCGCCTTCGCGGGACGGCGCATGACGGCGGCGAAGGCCTTCCTGCATCCGATCCGTCATCGGCGGAATCTCACCGTCCTCACCGACGCCAGCGTCGAGCGCGTCACCTTTGAAGGCCGCCGGGCGAAGGGCGTGATGGTCGCCTCGGCTGGCGGCAAGCGCGAGGTGTTGGGGCGCGAGATCATCCTTTGCGCCGGGGCCATCGTGACGCCCAAGCTGCTGATGCTCTCCGGCGTGGGGCCGGCCGATCAGCTCCGCGCCGCCGGGGTCGAGGTGCTGGCGGAGTCGCCCAATGTCGGCCAGAACCTGCGGGAGCATCTGCTGCTCACCCTGCAATTCCGCGTCAACGCTGGCAGCTCCAACCGGAATTTCAGCGGCCATCGCCTGTACATGAACGCGCTGCGCTGGGCGCTGCTCCGCTCGGGGCCGCTGACCTACGGCGCGTCCGAATACGGCGGCTTCCTCAAGGTGCGTGCACAGTCCGACCGGCCCGACGCCCAGCTGATGGGCTCGCCTCTGACCATGGACAAGACCATCCCCGGCTTCTCGCCGGAGAGCCAGCCGGGCTTCAGCCTCGGCGGCTATGTGGCTCGCCCGCGGGGCCTGGGCGAAATCCGGCTGCAGTCGTCCGATCCTGCGCAGCCGCCGCTGATCGCGCCCAACTATCTCGGCGATCCGGTGGACCAGGAGATCGCGGCGGGCATCGTGCGGTGGATCCGCAAGCTGGCGGCGCAGCCGAGCCTGCAACGCTTCGCGGCGGCGGAGATCTTCCCTGGCCCGAACGTCTCGTCGGATGCGGAGATCGTCGACGCCTTCCACCAGTTCGGCAACTGCGGGTTTCACGCGGTCTCGACCTGCGCCATGGGGGCGGACGCTTCTGCGGTGCTCGATCCGCGCCTGCGCGTGCGCGGAGTCGAAGGCCTGCGCGTGGCCGACATCTCCGCCATGCCGTCGATGCCGTCAGGCAACACCCAGGCGCCGGCGATGGCCTTCGCCTGGCGGGCGTCCGAAATGATCCTGGAAGACGAAGCCGCCGCGGCGGCCTGACGGACGGCACAAGCCCGCCCAATGCCCGAGGAGCGGCCGGTGATCAGCACACGCATCGTCAGGCCTTCCGTCCGCCTGGGCCTATGCTCTCGCCCAGGCTGGCCCGGCGCAAGCCGGCGACCATCAGGTCGTGATTCTGGTCGACAGCGGCGGACGGTGCGTCATGATCGGCGCAACACGAAACGGAGGGACCCATGACACGCAGCAACCTGACGCTGCACGACGTGACAGTCCCGTCCTTCCTGCAGAACCTGCGCGCGACACGGGGCGTGCTCGAGCGCGGCCTCGCACATTGCAGCGAGACCGGGATGGATCCAGCCGAGCTGGTCGAGACGCGCTTGGCCGCAGACATGCATCCGCTGCGGTTCCAGGTGAACTCGGTCGTGCACCATTCGCTGGGCGCCATCCAGGGAGTGTTGGCGGGTGCGTTCTCGCCGCCGCCGGACCTCGGCCTTCTGGATTATGCGGCGCTGCAGGCGCTGGTCGCCGACGCCGAGGCCAAGGTGCAGGCCATCTCACCGGAGCAGTTGAACGCCGCGGCCGACGGCGAGGTCGAGTTCAGCATTAAGGGCCGGGTGCTGATGCGCTTCGTCGCCGCCGACTTCCTGCTCTCGTTTTCGCTGCCCAACTTCTACTTCCACGCCACCACCGCCTACGACATCCTGCGGATGAAGGGCGTGCAGTTGGGCAAGCGGGACTATCTCGGCGCGATGCGGATCAAGGCCGGCTGACCGGGCTAGGGGCGCAGCACGATCTTTTCGCCAAGCCCGCCGGCTTCGACCAGCCGGTGAGCCTGGGCCGCCTCCGCCAGCGGCAGGATGCGCGGCGCGGCGACCGAGACGGCGCCGTTGGCGACCTGTTCCCCCAGCGCGGCGAGCTGCGGCCCGTCCGGGTGCACGGCGATGAACTCGGGCTTGGCCGCGAGCCCCTGCGGATCGATCGGCGTGGTGGCGACGGTGATGATCCGCCCGCCCGGTTTAAGCAGGCGGCAGAGCGCCGCGACCTGCTCGCCGCCCACGGTGTCGGCGACGTGATCGAACTGCAGCCCCGGCGCCGTCGCCTCGCCGAGCACGATGACGTCGGAGGCGCCTAGCGAGACCGCCAGGTCGCGCTGTTGGGCGCGCACCGCGGCGACGACTCGAACGCCGAGCTGGCGGGCGGTCTGCAGTGCGATGCGGCCGACAGCGCCGACAGCCCGGTCACCAGCACCGTCTCGCCGGGCTGCGGGCGCACGCGCTCCAGGATCTGCTGGACCCCCGTCAATCCGGCCGTGGGCAGGGTGGCGGCGAGTTCGAGCGACAGGCCTTCGGCGACCTTGGCCACGTGGGCGGCCTCGGCGACAGCGTACTCGGCGTAGCCGCCCTTGCGCATCGCATCGAGCAAGCAGACAACCCGGTCGCCGGGCTGGAAGCCCGTGACCCCTTCGCCCAGGGCGTCGACTGTTCCGGCGACGTCGTAGCCGAGCACATGGGGCAGGGGCACGGACAGGAACTCGCGGAACATGCCGCTGCGCCATTTGTAGTCGGCCGGGTTCACGGCGCTGGCCGTGACGTGGATCCGGACCTGGCCGGGTCGGGGGTCCGGGGTCGCGACCTCGGCGAGCTGCAGGACGTCAGGCGGGCCGTAATCTGCGAACTGGACGACGCGCATCGCCGCCTCCCGGGCCTTATTCGATGACGCCGAGCAGCGTGCCGACTTCGTAGGGCCCGCCCGCCGGCTGAACGATCCGCAGCTTGCCGCTGGCGGGGCTCTCGATCTCGTTGACCGACTTCTCGCTCTCGAGGCTGAACAGCGGCTGGCCGGCGACAACCTCCCCGCCGTCGGGCGCCATCCATTCGGTCACGACGCCCTCGTTCATGGCGAACCCCAGCTTGGGCAGTAGGATCTCGGTGGCCAAGGTCGCATTCTCCGCGAAAGCGCTGGGCTAAAATCATCTAACCTAGTATGTTGTATATTGCGAGATGTCGAGAGCGCGCTACGGTCGCTGTGAGTCCGGTCGGGCGGAGCCTTTCGCGTCACGCAGTCGCGGTGGTTCGCGCGTGCTTGCGTCCGAAACGTAACCAACCTAGTTATACGAATGTAAGCGGGTGAAAGGCAGGGCCGTGGCGAGCGAAACCAAGAGCGTTCTCGAAAGCGAGGAATGGAACAAGGCGACGGCGTACGCCATCACCGACGAGGACATCGAGCGCCAGCGCAAGCTGCTCGGCTTCGACGAGCCGTCGCCGCACCGCGAGTACATCCAGACCGCGACCACCGACAACATCCGCAACTTCTCGGTCGGCTGCGGCGACGACAACCCGCTGTACTGCGATCCCGACTATGCAAGGGCGACCCGCTGGGGCAGCGTCATCGCGCCCGGCATGATGGCCGGGATCATCAACGCGCCGATGCTGGGCGATCCGATCCCCGACGAGATCAAGGCGCTGAAGAAGTCGCTGTTCCGCGGCATCCACGTCTTCGTCTCGGGCTCGACCTGGGACTGGTACCGGCCGATCTACCCCGGCGACACGCTCTACTCGTTCAACGGCGAGGAGACCTGCGAGGTCAAGGATTCCGAGTTCGCCGGCCGCTCGGTGATCAACGTGCGCCGCGACGTGAAGGTGAACCAGCGCGGCGAAGTGGTGTCGGTTTACCGCATCCTGCGCATTCTGACCGAGCGCAAGACCGCGGCGAAGAAAGGCAAGTACGCCGACATCAAGCCGGCGACCTATGACGACGACGCCATCGCCGCGATCGACGCGGTCTATGCGGCCGAGCAGGTGCGCGGAGCGGAACGGCGCGACTGGTCGAGCGTCAAGGTCGGCGACAGCCTCGGCAAGATGGCCAAGGGGCCGCTGACGGTCACCGACGTGATCTGCTTCCACTCCGGCGGCTATGGCTTCGTGCCCTATGCGCCGACCGTCGGGCGGTTGGCCCACAAGAACCGCAAGCGCATCGCGCCCTTTTACATCAAGAACGAGTACGGCGTGCCCGACGTCGCCCAGCGCCTGCACTGGGATCCGCTGTGGGCCCAGGCGATCGGCAATCCGATGGCCTACGACTACGCGGTGATGCGGGAGAACTACCTCTTTCACTACCTGTCGGACTGGGCCGGCGACGACGGCTTGATCCTGAACGTTCACGACGAGGTCCGGAAATTCAACTACATGGGCGACACCCAGATGATCACCGGCGAGGTGACGGCGGTGCGCCAGGAGGCCGGGCGCAACCTGGTCGATGTGGCGGTGCGCTTCACCAACCAGCGCGGCGACGAAACGCTGAAGGCCACCGCGGTCATCGCCCTTCCGAACGGGGCGGCGCCGGTTCTCTATCCGGAGGTCCCGCGCGATCTCGCGGAGAAGGCGGCGCAGATGATGGCCCGCCACTGGGAGCTCAACGCCAAACGCCGTTGATCCTGAGCGCTGGCGGCGGGAGTGTGTCCTGCCGCCAGCCCGGGCATGAGACCCGGGGGCGGGGGAGGAAGCCGGCATGTACGTCACCCAGGCGCTGCATCGGATGGTTCAGCGCGCGCCGGAGGGCGTGGCGACACGCGATGGCGAACGCCGCTGGACGTGGGCCGAGCTCGCCGATCGCGTGGCGCGCTTCGCCGGCGCGCTGCAGGCGCTCGGCGTCCGGCCGGGCGATCGGGTGGCGATCCTCTCGCGCAACGGCGATCATTTCCTCGAATACGTGCTGGGCGTGCTGTGGGCCGGCGGCGTCATCAATCCGGTCAACCTGCGCTGGACGCCGCAGGAGATGGGCTATTCGCTGGCCGACAGCGACACGCGCGTCCTGATCGTCGAGCCGGCGTTCGAGGCGCTGCTCCCAGCCATCCGCGCCGAGGCCCCCGCGCTTCGCCACGTGCTGTCGACGGCCGAGACCGCGACTGACGGTGTCGTCTCGCGCAGCCGATGGATGGCGGGCGCCGCGCCGGTCGAAGACGCCCTACGCCAGGGCGACGACCTTGCCGCGATCCTCTACACGGGCGGCACCACCGGGCGGCCGAAGGGCGTCATGCTGAGCCACGAGAACCTCGTCTGCTCGGTGCTGGGCACGCTCTCGCAGCCGGGATGTGCGCCGCGCGAGTGCTTCCTGCATTCCGCGCCGCTGTTTCACATCGGCGGGCTGTCGGGCTTGCTGTCCTCGCTGTTCGCCGGCGCCACCTCCGCCTTCGTGCCTCAGTTCGAGCCGGTGGCGGTGCTGCAGGGGCTCAGCGTCCATGGCGTGACCGACGCCTTCTTCGTGCCGACCATGCTGCGCGTGCTGATCGATCATCCGCGCTTCGCGGAGTTCGACACCTCCGGCGTACGCTCCATCCGCTATGGTGCTTCGCCCATGGACGACGCCCTGCTCGACCGCGCCATGCAGGCCTTTCCGAACGTCGCCTTCAGCCAGGCGTACGGCATGACCGAGCTTTCGCCCGTCTGCTGCATCCTGGGGCCTGAGGACCACACTGTCGAGGCGCGCGCGCAGGGCCGCGGCCGCTCGGCGGGGCGCGCCACGACCGTCTGCGAGGTCAGGATCGTCGGCCCCGACGATCGCGAACTGCCGCGCGACGAGATCGGCGAGATCGTGGTCCGTGGGCCGACCGTGATGCAGGGCTATTGGAACAAGCCGGAGGCGACGGCCGAGGCGGTGCGTGACGGCTGGATGCACACCGGCGACATGGGCCGGATGGACGCGGGCGGCTACGTCACCATCGTCGACCGGCTGAAGGACATGATCATCACCGGCGGCGAGAACGTCTATTCCGCCGAGGTGGAGAACGTCTTGGCTCAACACCCTGGCGTCGCCGCGGTCGCCGTCATCGCCCTGCCGGACGAGCGCTGGGGCGAGCGGGTGCACGCCATCGTCGTGCCGCGCCCCGGATCGCCGCCGGACAAGGCGTCGATCGATGCGCACTGCCGCGAGCGGCTGGCCGGCTACAAGATCCCGCGCACCATCGAGTACGTCGCGAACTTGCCGCTCTCGGGCGCCGGCAAGGTCCTGAAGTCGGAGCTCCGCCGCGAGCGGGCGTAGCTGGTAACCGGTCGGCCGGGCAGCGTCTCCACCCCCTCCAGCGGCGCCGACCCGTCTGCGTTGGCGCGCGGCCGTTGAGTCCGCGTCGCGCCGGCTACCCCTTGGTGAAGCCGCCGTCGACCAACAGTTCGACGCCGGTGATGTAGCTGGCCGCCGGGCTCGCGAGGAACAGCACGGCGCGGGCGATCTCGATCGGCTGCCCCATGCGGTTCATCGGATTGCGGCCGGGCGTGGCCGCAGGGCCGGTGATCGGCACGTCGCCGCCGCGGATATTCTTGCCGCCCTGGCTGTCGATGCCGCCGGGCTGCACGGAGTTCACCCGGATGTTGTCGGGGGCGAACTCGAGGGCGGCGAGACGGGTGATCGCGTCCACGCCCGCCTTCGAGGAGTCGTAGTGCATGTTCGGCAGGATGGTCGGGCGGATGGCGCTCATCGACGAGATGTTGACGATCGATCCGCCGCCGCGGGTCCGCATCTGCCGGATCGCCTCGCGCAGGCAGAGGAAGGTCCCGCGCGCGTTAACTGCATGCATTTGGTCCCACTGCGCGACCGTCATCTCCAGGGTCGTCGCCTTCGGACGATAGGCGGCGCAATTGATGAGCACGTCGACGCCGCCGAAGCGCTCCGCCGCGCCGGCGAAGGCGGTGCGCACCGAGGCCTCGTCCGCCACGTCCACACCGACGCCCAGGGTCGGGCCTTGCGGGGACAGCTCAGCGGCGGTCGCTTGCGCGCCCTCCGCGTTCAGGTCGGCGATCACTACCCAGGCGCCGACCTGCAGGAACAGCTCCGAGGTCGCCCGGCCCAATCCCGATGCCGCGCCGGTGATCAGGGCGACCTTCCCGTCGAGGCGGAAGCAATCCAATGGGGCAGCGGAGCCTGCTGTAATCATCTAACTCTCTCCCACGGAGACGCCGACGCCGGCGTCATTCCTTGCTGCGCCCATGATGCGATGCTTGACGCTCTTCGCCAAGATATATAACTAAGTATCATCATTGTTGCGACGCTTTTTAATGACGCCATCCCGGGGCGGCGGCGAAAGCCGAAAGTCGCCCGGGCGTCGCTGGCGCGGCTTAGGGGGATGGTCATGTCGAAGCTCGCAGCCCTGGTTCGCGGCGTGATGGCGCTGGATCCGGCGGGTCCGGCCATCGAGTTCGAGCATCGCTGGCGGTCCCGGGGCGAGCTGACCGCGGCCATGGACAGCCTCGAGCGGATCTTTGCAGAGCAGGGCGTCCCGGCCGGCGCTCGGGTCGGGGGCTTGCTGCGCAACACGCCCGAAGTCGCCGCCCTGATCGTTCAGCTCATCACCAGCGATCGCTGCATCGTGACCCTCAACCCCGCGCTACTCGGCGACCAGATCGCCGGGGAGATCGCGACGCTTCAGTTGCCGGTCCTGGTGGCCATGGCGGAGGACTGGGCGCGACCCGCCATCCGCGCGGCCGCCCAACAGGCCGGCCTGTTGGGCGTCGAGATCGACCTGAACGCCGCCGAGCCGGTGCGCATCGTCCTGCCGCGGGGCCAGGGCCAGTTCCGCGAGCAGGCGGACGGCGTCGCGATCGAGATGCTGACCAGCGGCACCACCGGAACGCCGAAGCGTATTCCGCTGAAGGCCGCCAACTTCACCCAGATGATCCTGGACGCTGCGGTATTCGAGAACCGCAGCCCCGACGATCCGCCGAAGCTGCGCGGCGGGGTCACCATCCTCAACACCCCGTTCTCGCACATCGGCGGGATCTTCGGCCTGTTCACCTGCCTGTCCGCGGGCCGCAAAGCCTGCCTCATGGATCGCTTCCAGGTCGGGCCGTTCGTCGACGCCGTCGCGCGTCATCGGCCGCGAACCGCCAGCGCGCCGCCCTCGGCGCTGCGCATGCTGCTCGACGCCGACGTGGCGAAGGAGAAGCTCGAGAGCCTTACGGTCTTCCGCACGGCGACGGCGCCGCTCGACCCGGACCTCGCCGACGCCTTCTTCGAACGGTTCGGCATTCCGGTGCTGCAGAACTACGGCGCGACCGAGTTCGCCGGGGGCGTGGCGGGCTGGACGATCGCCGACTACCGCAGCCTAGGCCAGGCGAAGCGCGGCAGCGTCGGGCGGATAAACCCCGGGATCGACGGGCGGGTGGTCGACGCTGAGACCGGCGCGCCGGCGCCGTTCGGCGAGCCCGGCCTGCTGGAGCTGCGAGCGCCGCATCTCGGCGACGGCAAGAGTTGGGTGCGTACGACCGACATCGCCCGCATGGACGAGGACCAGTTCCTCTGGATCCTCGGGCGCGCCGACAACGCGATCATCCGCGGCGGCTTCAAGGTGATCCCCGACGACGTGGTGCGGACGATGGAGGCCCACCCCGCGGTGCTTGAGGCGAGCGTGGTGGCGTTGCCCGACGCGCGCCTCGGTCAGGTTCCGGCGGCGGCCTTCATCGTGCGCAGCGGCGAGAGCCTGAGCGAAGACGAATTGAAGGCGTTCCTGCGCGAGAAGCTTGCGCCTTACCAAGTTCCCGTGAAGCTGCTGCGGGTCGCCGAGTTTCCGCGGACGCCGTCGATGAAGGTGAGCCAGCCGGACCTGCGCAAGCTGTTCGAAGACGCGGCGACTTGAACCACCAAGGGAGGATCGAATGACTCGACGGTTCGAAGGCAAGGTGGCGATCGTCACCGGCGCCGGTCGCGGAATCGGGCGCGAGACTGCGCTGCTTTTCGCTCAGCAAGGCGCGAAGGTCGTCGTCAACGACCTCGGCGGCGGGCCCCGTGGCGGCGACAGCGGCGACGTGTCGATCGCCCAGAGCGTCGTCGACGAGATCAAGGCCGCCGGCGGCGAGGCGGTCGCGGAGACCAGCAGCATCGCTTCGATGGAGGGCGGCAAGGCGTTGGCGGAAGCAGCTATGGACGCCTTCGGCCGCATCGATTTCCTGGTCAACAACGCCGGCATCATCCGTCCCCGCCGGGTGTGGGAGATGAGCGAAGCCGACTGGGACATCGTCGTCAACGTCAACCTGAAGGGCTACTTCGCGACCGTGCGGCATGCGGCTCCGCACCTGATGAAGCAGGGCGGCGCCATCGTCAGCTTCTCCTCGCCTTCGGGACTAGGGCACCTCGGCATGAGCAACTACGCCGCCGCCAAGGAGGGCGTGGTCGGCTTCACGCGCGCGATCGCTCGCGAGCTTGGCGAGCACGGCGTGCGCTGTAACGTAGTGCGGCCAATCTCAGGCGGCAGCGCGATGCAGATCCCCGAGGTGTATGAAACCATCACCTACACCTTGGAGAAGCTGGGCCTGCCGCCGATCTCCAACCAGTGGCTCACCAGCGGCGGGGTCGAGGGCCAGCCGGAGCATGTCGCCGCCGCCGTGGTCTGGCTCTGCGCCGACGAATCCGCCGCAATAAACGGCCGCGAGATCTACATCCACGGCGCACAGATCTCCCTGGTGCAGGAGCCGGAGTTGATCCGCTCGCAGTTCCGGGCGGGCGGCTGGACCTTCGACGGGCTCTGCAGCCCGCCGGTCGTCGCTGGGCTCACCGGCGGCCAGTCGAACCGCTACACCGGCAAGGCGTAGGGGCGGCGCTAAGGTCGATCGAGCGGCGCGAACTTCGGGTCGCGCTTCTCGGAATAGGCCTGCAGCGCTTCGGTGAAGTCGGGCTGCTTGATCGCCTCCCGCAGGGCGGCGAGGCTCTCGTCGATGCTGGTGAGCAGGTCGCTCTGCAGCCCGCGTTGCAGCTGCCGCTTGATGGTGCGAAGCGAACCCGGCGAGGACGTCCTGGCCATGGCGCGCGCGTAGTCGTTCACCCGCGCCAGGAAGCGCTCGTCCGGCTCCACGGCGGAGACGAGGCTTGCGCGCAAGGCTTCCTCGGCCTGCACCGCGCGGGCTGAGAACAGCATGTCCGAGGCGAGGCTCATGCCGACGATGCGCGGCAGCAGGTAGGCGCAGGCGCTCTCCGCGACGAGGCCGCGCGCGGCGAAGCTGGCGACGAACTTGGCCGAGGCGGCGGCCATGCGGATATCGCAGGCGAGCGTCAGCACGAAGCCCGCGCCCGCGGCGGCGCCGTTGACGGCGGCGATCACCGGCTTGGGGATGGCGAGCGGGATCAGGTAGCGCGTGCGAAGCTGGGGCGGCGCCTCCGGCATGGCGGCGAAGGCGTCCGCGTCGGCCGCGCCGGGCGTTTTGCCCAGGCCCTGCTCGCGGACCTGCGCCAGCCGGTCCATGCTGGCGCCGGCGCAAAAGCCCCGCCCGGCGCCGGTGATGACGATCACGCGGACCTCCGGGTCGGTCCCGGTCTCGACCAGGGCCTTGTCGAGCAGCGCGCCCATGTCGGAATCTATGGCGTTCAGGCGCTGCGGCGCATTCAGCGTGATCGTCGCCACGCCCTCGCCCTTGGCGACCAGGATGGTGGCGTCACTCATGTTGCTTGGCGCTCCCCGGCGCGGACGGCATCGGCAGGATGCGTATGAGATAGGACTGGCTGCCGGCGGCGAGCAGCGTGCCGTCGGTGGCGAACAGATTGGCCGTGCCATGCCCCACGCCGTCATGGATGGCGTCGATGCGGAACTCGCACAGGACCCAGTCGGTGGGCTTCATCTGCACGAGCCGGAAGGTGTGATCGAGGCTGCTGCCGCCGGCCCGCGCCGACACCGCATTGCTGGAGGTCGAGGGGATGAAGTCGGCCATCATCGCCAGGGCGGCGACGTCGGGCGCGCCCGTGCGCGGCCGCATCCAGACCAGCACCCGGCCATCATCGCTGACCTCGGTCTTCGAGAAGATTCCGAACCGGCCGCGGATCAGCCGCATCTCGAAATGCCGGTGGGCGTCCTGGTCCGCATGGGCGTGGGCGTGGATCAGCGGGCAGTCCTGCGGCGCCGGCGCGTCGGGCATGACCGCCGCCTGGATGTCGGGCGCGCCTGGCGCGCCGCCGACGGCCGCCAGCCCGGCGAGCACCGTCTGCTGGCCGATCTTGGCGCGGAACGAGACCTGGCTCAGCTTCTTGCCGAACAGCCGCTCGACGGAGAAGGAAAGCGTGGTTCCGAGCGGCGAGGGCGCGACGAACTGAATCGTCAGCCAACGCGGCGACGCGCCGATGCGCTGCTCGATCGCCCGCACCGACAGGCCGCTGGCCATGCCGCCGAACAGCACCTGCCGGCCGATCGCGCCGACGCAGTGAAAGGGGCCGACGTCGACGGTCAGGCTCTCGTCTGGGCCGTCGCGGAGCGTGAGGGCGTCGTTCAGGGCGACCTCGTCGAGGGAGCCGGGGGCGGGCGCGCTCATCCGCATGACATCCACGTGTTTGCAAAACGCTGCAAGCCCACCTCACGACGTCGCGACTGTTGATCGTCCGCCAACGTGGTAATACAATTTATATGATGTGGCCAACCCACGTTCCGACCCTGTGACGGAGGCGCGATCTTGCGGGCGAAAGACTACACGGTTCCTGACAATGTGCCGCCCGAGCTGGTGGTCGATTTCGACTTCTTCGATCCGCCCGGCGTCGAGGAAGACGTGCAACTGGCCTGGACCAAGCTGCACGAGGGCCCGGACATCGTCTGGACGCCGCACAATGGCGGCCATTGGATCGCGACGCGGGCGGAAGACATCGAGGTGATGCAGCGCGACCACGCGCACTTCAGCCACGACAAGTTCAACCTGCCGAAGAACCCGGCCGAGGCGACGGCGATCCCGCTGTCGCTCGACCCGCCGGAGCACGGCAAGTACCGCCGCCTGATCATGCCGGCCTTCATGCCGGACGCGGTCAAGGCGCTGGAGGACGCCGCGCGCGCGACGGCCCGGCGGCTGATCGACGAGATCGCCCCGCGCGGCCACTGCGAGTTCATCGAGGAATTCGCCAAGATGCTGCCGATCGACGTCTTCCTGACGATGGTCGACCTGCCGAAGGAAGACCGCGCCATGCTGCTCCCGTGGGCCGAGGTGGCAGTCCGCTCTGACGACGTGGACGAGAAGAACGAGGTCCACCGCAAGATGGGCGAATACCTCGGCCGGTTCGTGGCCGAGCGCACCGCCATCCCAGGCGACGACCTGATCAGCCGCATCACCCAGAGCGAGGTCGACGGCCGCCCGATCACCATTCCGGAAGTGATGGGCATCTGCATCCTGCTGTTGTTCGGCGGGCTAGACACCGTCGCGTCCGAGCTCGGCTTCGTGGCCAAGTTCCTGGCGGAAAACCCGGCGCACCGGCGCGAAATCCGAGAGCATCCAGAGCTGATGACCGCGGCTGTCGAGGAACTGCTGCGCCGCTTTGCGCTGCCCAATACGGCGCGGATCCTCACCGAGGACTACGAGTATAAAGGGGTCTCGTTCCGCAAGGGCGACATGGTGCAGATGCCGAAGAGCCTGCACAATCTCGACGCGCGCAAATACTCCGACCCGAACAAGGTGGATTTCCACCGTCCGCCGGCGAGCATCAAGCACGCGGGCTTCGGCGCGGGGCCGCACATCTGCCCAGGCGCTACGCTGGCCAGGCGCGAGGTGACCGTCTTCCTCGAAGAGTGGCTGCCGCGCATTCCCGATTTCGAGATCGATCCGGCCAAACCCACGCGTGTGGCCTCGGGAATGGTCAACGGCGTGCTTGAGCTGAACCTGCGGTGGAACCCGGCGCGCTAAGCCCTGACGGCGCGGCGTCGGGCGCCGGCCGCGCGCTCGACCGCAGCCGTGACCAGCGCGACCTGCAGGGCCGAGAGGCGCCGCAGGTCCGCGCCATCGGTCGCCGTCGCCGAGAAGCCGCGGATCCCGAAGACCACCGCGCGGGCGAGGTCGACCACATCGCTCTGCCGCAACTTGCCGCCGCTGGCCTCATCGACCAGCCGGCCCACCAGGCCGACGAAGCGCTCGTAGACGCGCCGCACGATCGGGAAGGCGAGGTCGTCCATGTCGCGGGCGTCGGGATTGGCGAGCTGCAGGTCGAAGACCACCGCCAGCCAGCCCTCGCAGACGTAGTTCAGCCGGGCCTCCAGCCCGTCGCAGTCGATCACGCCGGCTTCCAACCGCTCGTGCAACTGATCGTCCAGCACCGCGACCGCCGCGGCGAACGCCTCGTCCTTGTTGGCGAAGGTCAGATAGAGGCCCTGGCGAGAGACCCCCGCCGCCATGGCGATGTCGCCCATGGTCGTGCGCGCAAAGCCCTGGGCCAGGAACACCGGTGCGGCGAACGCGGCGACTTCGGCCTGTCTGCGCGTCATTTTCATCGCAGTCGTCAACTTGACAAAGTTCGACAATATGTCAACCAATCGAGCTCATCAAAACGCGTGCGGCGACCTTAAGGGCAAGCCGTCGGGAGGAGAAGAATGTCGGTCATGGCAGGGCTTTCCGCCCAGCGCGTGCGGGGCGTCGAAGACGCTGTTCGGCGGGCCATCGCGTCGGGCGACGAGACCGGCCTGCAGGTCGTCGCCTATCTCCACGGCCGCAAGGTGCTCGACATCTGCGAGGGCCTGGCGCACCCGGCGTCCGGCCAGCCGGTGGCGCCCGACACGCTGTTCAACGTCTACTCGGTGACCAAGGCGGTCACCGCCACCGCCCTGCACATTCAGGCCGAGCGTGGGCTGGTCGACTATGACGCGCCGATCGCCCGTTACTGGCCGGAGTTCGCGGCCCGCGGGAAGGCCGCCGCCACGGTGCGGCACGCGCTGACCCACCGCGTTGGCATCCCGCAGATGCCCGAGCCGGTGACGCCGGAGATGATGTGCAACTGGGAGGCGATGGTGCGCGCCATCGCCGAGCTGGAGCCGCTGGCGCGCCCCGGCGAGAAGACGCTCTACCAGTCGATGACCTTCGGCTGGATCGTCGGCGAGATCGTTCGCCGCACCGATCCCAAGGGCCGCGACTTCCGCCAGTTCGTGCTCGACGAGATCGCCGCCCCGCTGGGCTTGAGCGACCTGTGGCTCGGCATCCCCGATGGAGCCGAGCCGCGGGTGGCGATCATGAGCGACCGCAATGCGGACGACCCGCCGCCGCCGCTGGCCACGCTCTACGCCCGCTCGATGCCGCCGCAGGTCGCGCTGATACCTCCGGTGTTCGAGCGCCCCGACGTGCGCCGCGCCTGCATCCCGGGCGTCGGCGGGATTTTCACCGCCCGCGACGAGGCCCGCTTCTGGGCGATGCTGGCGGGGGGCGGTGAGCTCGACGGCGTGCGGCTCCTCTCGGAAGCACGGGTCCGCGCCTTCTCGAACCTGCGCGACAACGGGGACGAGCCCGACCCGGTGATGTTCGGAGTCCCGATCCCGATCAGCGTCGGCGGCTACTGGCTGGGCGGCCACCGCGTCACCAGCGACCGGGCGATCTGGCATCCGGGCGCCGGCGGCTCGATCGGCTGGGCCGACCCGGATCGGCGGCTGGCCGTCGCCATCTGCCACAACCGCATGTTCAACGCCCGCAGCCCCGACGAAGACCCGATCCTGCCGATCACCCGGGCGATCGTCGCGGCGGTCGATGGGGAGTGACGACGATGACCGTGATGGCCAAGCTGTCCGACCTGCAGGACCAGAGTTTCGATCCCTTCATCGTCGAGAAGCTCTCGACTGGAAGCACCGAGGATCCCTATCCGCGCATCCATGCTCTGCACGCGCAGGGGACCGTGCAGTCGGGGAGCTACCGCAAGGAGTTCACCGATGTCCCCGACGTGCAGATCGGCGAGATGCAACAGTTCATGGTGTTCGGCTACGACACCATCCTGCAGGTGTTGACGAACCCGGAGACCTTCACCAACCGCGAAGCCCTCATGCACACGCTCGGCCGCAGCTTCGGCCACACCGTGACGGTGATGGACGCGCCCGAGCACACGCGTTTTCGCAAGATCTTCCAGAAGGCGTTCCTGCCCAACGTGGTCGCGCAATGGGGCGAGAGCATCGTCGATCCGGTGGTCGAGCGGCTGATGTCGCACTTCATCGACCGCGGCGAGGCCGACCTCGTCGAGGAGTTCACCCACCACTATCCGTTCCAGGTGATTTACAGCCAGCTGCAGCTCGAGCCCGAGCAGGCGCCGATCTTCCACAAGCTGGCGATCGCCCAGTTGCTGTCGTCGATCGGCGCGCCGCAGGGCGCGGAGTCGACGGAAAAGCTGGGCGACTTTTTTCAGGCGCTGCTCGACGAACGCCGCGCCCATCCGGGGGAAGACCTGGTCAGCCACCTGGCCACGGTGGAGGCCGACGGCGAGCGCCTGCCCGACGATGTGCTGATCTCCTTCCTGCGCCAGCTGATGAACGCGGGCGGCGACACCACTTATCGCGGCACCAGCGTGCTGCTGACCGGCCTGCTCACCAATCCCGATCAGCTCGCCGCGGTGATCGCCGATCGCTCGTTGATCCCGCAGGCGATCGACGAGGCGCTGCGCTGGGAAGGGCCGGTGTCCTCGACTCTGCGCTATGTCGCCGAGGACACGGTGCTCGACGGCGTGGCGCTGCCCAAGGGGGCGATCCTCAATGTCGTGCTCGGCTCGGCGAACCGCGACCCGGCCAAGTTCAAGGACCCCGACACGTTTGATATCTTCCGCGAGCGCAGCGTCCGCCACGTGGCTTTCGCCAGCGGGCCGCACGTCTGCATTGGCCAGCACCTGGCGCGGGTGGAGATGACGCGGGCGCTGAACGCGATCATCGACCGCACCAAGAACCTCAAGCTCGATCCGACCAAGCCGGCGCCCGACATCCGCGGCCACCTGCTGCGCGTGCCGGACCACCTCTACGTCACCTTCGACAAGGCCTGAGCGGTGAAGCGCTGGATGTGCATGAACTGCGGCTGGGTCTACGACCAGGCTGCGGGCGAACCGCTGGGCGGCGTCGCGCCCGGCACGGCGTGGGAGGACATTCCCGGCACCTGGACGTGCCCGGACTGCGGCGCGGCCAAGTCCGAGTTCGACATGGTCGAGCTCTGATGAGCGGCTACGACTATGTGATCGTCGGCGCCGGCTCGTCCGGCTGCGTCCTGGCCGACCGGCTGACCCGGTCGGGCCGCCTCCGGGTGCTGCTGCTGGAAAGTGGTCCGGTGGACGCCAGCCCGCTGATCAACATGCCGCGGGGCTTTGGCAAGACGCTGATGGACCGGGGGCTGACCTGGACCTACGTCGCCCAGAAGACCGGCGGCTACAACGAGCCGGAGTCCTGGGTGCGCGGCCGCGTGCTCGGCGGCTCGAGCTCGGTCAACGGCATGGTCTATGTGCGCGGCCAGCCCAGCGACTACGATGACTGGGGCTGCCAAGGCTGGAGCTGGGCGGACCTGAAGCCGGCCTTCCTGGCGATTGAGGACCATGAGCTCGGCGCCTCGCCGATGCGCGGGCAGGGCGGCCCGCTGAAGGTCACGGTGCATCCGGCGCGGCAGCCGGCCTGCGAGGCGATGATCGCCGCCGCCGGCGAACTCGGGGTCCCGCGCGTCGAGGACCTCAACGCCATCGACGGGTCGGGCTTCGGCTACCAGCCGCGCACCATCTGGCATGGCCGCCGCTTCAGCGCGGCGCGAGCGTTCCTGCGCCCGGCGATCAAGCGGCCCAACCTGGAGGTGCGGACGGGCGTCGAGGTGTTGCGCATCCTGTTCGAGGGACGCCGCGCCGTCGGCGCCCGGATCCGGGGCCCCGCCGGCGAGGAGGAGGTGCGTGGTGCGGAAGTCATCGTCAGCGCCGGCGCGCTCAACACGCCCAAGCTGCTGCAGCTTTCGGGGATCGGCTCGGCCGCGGTGCTTAAGTCTGCGGGCGTCGAGGTGCTGCACGACGCGCCCGACGTCGGCGGCAACATGCGCGAGCACCGGCTGCTGATGGGGCAGTTCCGCCTGCGCAAGGGCAGCGAGAACAGCCAGTTCCGCGGTCTCGGCCTGGCGCGCAGCCTGCTGCGCTACGCGCTGTTGGGGCAGGGCCCGCTGGCCTCGGCCGCCTTCGAGGTCGGCGGCTTCATCCGCACCGAACCGGGGACCGGACGTCCGGACGCCCAGCTCGGCATGGGGCCGATGTCCGTCGATCGCTCCAAGCCCGGCTTCAGCATGGAGCAGGAGCCGGGCGCGCTCTGCGGGGGCTATGTCATGCGGCCGGAGAGCCAGGGAACGGTGCGGATCACCTCGCCGGACCCCGCCGCGCCGGCGCTGATCGATCCCAACTATCTGGCGACCGATTACGATCGGCGCGTGTCCGTGCCGCTGTTCCGGTTCATCCGCGAGCTGTTCGCCCAGCCGGCGCTGCAGCCGTTCGTGGTGCGCGAGACCGCGCCCGGGACCGAGATCCACGCCGACGACGAGATCCTCGACGCCTTCCACCGCATCGGGGCCAGCGGCTACCACGCCGCCGGCACTTGCCGGATGGGGACCGACGATCGCGCGGTGGTCGACACGCGGCTGAAGGTGCGCGGCGTGGAGGGCTTAAGGGTCTGCGATATCTCGGTGATGCCCTCGCTGGTGTCGGGCAACACCAACGCGCCGGCGATGGCCATGGCCTGGCGCGCGGCGGACCTCATCGAAGCGGATCGACTCTCTCGCTGAAAATCATCTAACCTCGTTAGCGCATAAGAAGAATGGCGCGAGGCGAGGATGATGGCGGACGTGCCCCACGCGATGGAGGAGGTGACACCGGACTGGCTCACCCGCGTCCTCTCCCGCGATATTCCAGGCCTCGTCGTTCAGGGCATGGAGGTCGTCGGCTTCATTCATGGCGCGTCGACCAAGGCGCGGGTGAAGCTTCGCACCAACCGCAACGACGCCCCGGTCAGCCTGATCGTCAAGGCGGGCTTCGAGCCGCATAGCCACTTGATGCGGGCGATGCACGACAACGAGATGCACGCCTACCGCGACCTGATCCCGACGCTCGAGGTCAACGCGCCGCGCTGCTTCTTCGCCGACCGCGACGCGGCGGGGCACTCGGTGGTGCTGCTGGAGGACCTCGATCAGCGCGAAGCCCGGTTCCTGTCGCTTCTGGAGCCGATCGCCTTCGATCTGGCGGCCAGGTTCCTGGAGGCGCTGGCGCGGGTGCATGCCCGCTGGTGGGGCGCCGAGCGGCTGCGCGACGACCGGTTCGCCTGGACGCCGGACACCAGCGAGGCGGAGTTTCCGCACTACTTCGCGATCCTTGGCGATCCCGAACAGTTCGCGGCGTTCGAAGCCCTGCCGCGCTGCGCGGCGATGCCGCGGCAGCTGCTCGATCCGGCAAGGGTGCGGCGGGCTCACTTCGCGATGAGCCACTGGCATCGTGGCGAGCCGATGGTCGTGAACCACGGCGACATGCACCTGGGCAATCTTTACACCGACACCGACGGGACGCCCGGCCTGCTCGACTGGCAGCCGCGCATCGGCCCGTGGTCGCTGGACGTCAGCTACTTCATCATCGGCGGCCTCGACCTGGCCGACCGGCGGCGGTGGGAGGGGGCGCTGCTGCAGCACTACTTGCTGGCGCTGCGGGCTCAGGGCGTGGACGCGCCGAGCTTCGAGCAGGGCTGGGACGCCTACCGACGCGACGTCCCCTGGGGCCTGCTGATCTGGATGCTCAACAGCACGCAGTTCCAGGCCGAGGCGCGCAACACCGCCGCGGCGACGCGCTTCGCCATGGCGATGATCGACCACGACGTCTTCAACCTGCTGGGCGTCTGACATGACGAGCATCCCCAAGTCGCTCGACGAGATCACGCCGGCCTTTCTGTCGGGTCTGCTCGCAGAGCGCTGGCCGGGCGTCGAGGTCGCCGACATCGCCCTTGCCGGCGAGATCCACGGCACGGCCACCAAGGCCAGGTTGGCGGTCGACTACGCCCGCGACGTCGGCGCGCCGCAGATCATGTGGCTGAAGGCCGGGTGGGAGCCGCATAGCGCCATGCTGGGGCGGGTCGGGATCTATGCGCGCGAGCCGCGCACCTACTGGGAGCTGTTGCCGAAGCTGCCGGCGCGCGCGCCGCAGTGTTTCGGCGCGATGTGGGACGAGGCGGCCTACGAGGGAGTCCTGCTGCTGGAGGATCTGGGCGAGACCGGTGCGACGCTGAACACGCCCCGCTCGGAGGTCGGTGTCGACGAGGTCGAGCGCATGCTGGCGATGCTGGCCGGCGTGCACGGCGCCTCGGCCGCGCCAGGCTGGCTCGACGCGCGCGCCTGGCTGGAGCCGCTGTTCCACGACTTCGGCGAGCCGGGCGCCTACGTCAGCTACATGGCCGATCCGAAGGAGATCGCGCAATTCCTGCAACGGCCACGCGTGGCCGACTACCCGAGGGCGGTCTGCGATCCCGACGCCGTGCATGCGGCGATGGCGCGGATCGGCCGCTGGGCGAAGACGCCGCGGCCGCACTGCCTGCTGCACGGCGACGCGCACATCGGCAACAGCTATGCGGACGCGCAAGGCCGTCCGGGTCTGCTCGACTGGCAGTGCACGCGGCGCGGCGGCTGGGCCTATGACGTGGCCTACTACATGGTCTCCGCGCTCTCGACGGCCGATCGGCGCGCGCACGAACGCGACCTGCTGTGCGGCTACCTCGCGGCGCTGAGCGCGGCCGGCGGCCCGGCGGCCGACTGGGACGCCGCGTGGGAGGACTACACCACCTGCCTCGCCTACGGCTTCGCCGCCTGGCTCAGCAACTCCACCGACTTCCAGCCCGAGGAGTTCAACGCCATCGTCTCGACGCGTTTCGCCTGGGCGATGGTGGACCATGGCGTGCTGCGCGCTAGCTGAGCATGGCCACGCTAGTGAGGATGCGCTGGATCAGCTCGCCTTGCCGGGTGGTGCCGGTGACGGCGTAGATCTCCTTCGAGTAAGACCGCGCCGTTTGCTCGGTGATGCCGATCTCGGCCGCCGCCTCGGCGAGCGTCCGGCCTTGGGCCAACAGCATGGCGAGCCGCGCCTGGGCGCCTCTCAGGCCGAACAGGGCGGCGAGCGCCGCGGAGAGGTCGCGCTCGGCCGGCGCGCGGGCGGAAAGATAGACCATGGTGCGCACCGCCTGCACGCCGGTGTCGGCGCGGCGCGCCAGCGGCACGATCAGCAGGTCGAGGCCGTCGGTGTCGCCGAGGTGCAACGGCTCGACGGCGTCGCCGCGCAGGGCGGCATCGAGCCGCCGCTGCAGACGGGCGTCGTCGTGCATGGCGCGCAGCCGGCCGCCGCGCACGGCCAGTTCCGACGCTTTGCCGAGGCGGCGGCGTGCGGCGTCGTCGATGGTGATCACCTGGCCCTTGGAGTCGAGGGTGATGACGCCGAACGACAGGAGGTCGGCGGCGCGGCGGTAGATCTGGGCTTCGACCGACCGGACCAGCAGCGCCGAATAGCAGGAGAGCGCCGGGACCAGCGCGCGCGCCAGCCGTTCGCAGAGCCCGCGCGCGGCGGCGTCGAACGGCGGCGCGGCTTGGCCGCGCGTCACCGTGATCCAGATGTTGCAGCCGCCCGGCTCGACCACCCGGAAAATCAGCAGGTGCTCGAAGTCGGCAGCGCGCAGGAAGTCGGCGCGGAATGGGTCGCTGGCCAAAGCGGCGACGCCCTCCAGCTCGGCGTAGGCGTAGACCCGGCCGGGCGCCATGCGGAAATAGGGGATCGGATCGAGCTGGACAAACTCGCGGCGATAGCGCGCGACCAGGTCCTCGATCCCTGCCTCGGCGTCGTGCACCTCTACGGCCTCGTCGATGCGGCCATCGGGGCGGCGAAAGATCAGATTGGCATAATTCGCGCCGAGCGCGCGCCGCAGCTGACCGACGAAGCTGCTCCAGGGCTGGGGCTCGAGCGGCCCCGCCTGCACCGCGAGCAACAGAGGCTCGAGATCGTCGATCACCTCCGTCCACTTCCTCCCCATTTGGGGGCGCCGCGACGTCCGCGGCCGCTCCTTAATGCGTGTCCGACAGATATAGGGAAACGCGCGTGAGAGCGGCAATCTTCAAGGCGGTCGGCTCGCCCCTGGCGATCGAGACGCTGCCCGATCCCGAGCCGGGCGAGGGCGAGGCGGTCGTCCGGGTATCGCGCTGCGGCGTCTGCGGCACCGACCTGCATTCCACCAGCGGCCACGGCCACACGATCGCCTCCGGATCGCAGCTGGGCCACGAGTACGGCGGCGAGGTGGTCGCGCTCGGGCGGGGGGTCGAACGGCTGAAGGTCGGCGACCGCGTCGCGGCCCTGCCGGTGGTCGGCTGCGGCCAGTGCGAGGCGTGCCGCACCGGCATCGACGTGTTGTGCTCGCGCTGGACCGGCTATGGAACCGGCCTGGCCGAATATGCCCGCATCAACGAGCGTGGCGCGACGGTGCTGCCCGCGACCATGTCGCTGGCGGACAGCGCGCTGGTCGAGCCATTCGCGGTGGGCTACCGCGCCGTGCGGCTGGCGGGAGTCACGCCGGAGACCCGGGCGCTAATCGTCGGCCCCGGGCCCATCGGACTGTCGGTGCTGTTCTGGCTGCAGCGGATGGGCGTGCGGCGCATCGCCCTGCTGGCCAGTACGCCGCGCCGGCGGCCGCTGGCCGAGGCGATGGGCGCCGAGCGCTTGATCATCGAAGGGCCCGAGGCCGAGCCGGAGATCGCCAAGGCGCTCGGCGGAGCGCCCGACGTGGTTTTCGAAAGCGCCGGCATGCCCGGCACGCTGGCCCGCGCGATCGCGCTGGTGCGGCCGCAGGGCCAGGTTCTTGCGCTGGGCTTCTGCATGTCGCCGGAGCCAATCGTGCCTGGCCTTGCGCTCCTGAAAGACGTCATGGTCCGCTTTTCGCTGATCTACACGCGGGAGGACTATGCGGCGTGCGCCGCGGCGCTCGACGTGCACGGCGACCAAGCCCGCGCGCTCGTGACCGACACTGTGACCCTCGACGGCCTTCCGTCGGCGTTCGAGGCGTTTCGCGCCGGGACCGGGGGCGGCGGCAAGCTGCTCATCGATCCTTGGGCGGCGGCATGACCCTCTGGACCGAGCGGTTCGATGCGTTGCACGCGGCCGCCTCCGCGGCGACCGGCCGCACCGACTTCGGAGATCCGCGCTACCACGACGGCCTGCGGGTTCTGCTCCGCGCGCTGGACGCAAACCCCCCGGCGACGCCGGTCGCCGAGGCCTCGGCCACCGGCCTGATCGTCGGGGCGCTGGCGGGGCGGCTGACCACCGAGGCGGGTTGGGCGCAGAACCCGCAGGCCTTGGCCGAACGGATCGAACGGCCGCTGATCGTTATCGGTCTGCCGCGCACGGGCACCACCGCGCTGCACCAATTGCTCAGCCAGGATCCGCAGTTCCAGGGGATCGAGCGCTGGCTGACCGGCGCGCCAATGGTGCGCCCGCCCCGCGACGGCTGGGAGGCGCATCCGCAATACCAGGCGGTGGTGCAACGGATCGCCGCGATGGCGCAGGCCGCCCCGCAGGTGGTCGCCGCCCACTCGCCGCACGCCGACGACGTGGACGAGTGCCTGCTGCCGATGGCGCAGAGCTTCGTCTGCAACTGGTTCGCGTCGAACCTGGACGTGCCCGACTACGACGCCTGGTTCCGCGCCCAGGACGAGACACCCTCGTTCGAGCGCTACCGCGAGGTGCTCAAGCTGGTGGGCCTGGGCGACAGTCGGCGCTGGCTGCTGAAGAATCCGAGCCACGTGTTCGGCGTCGAGGCCCTGCTGAACGCCTTCCCGGACGCCTGCGTGGTGCAGACCCACCGCCATCCCGCCGAGGCTATCGCCTCGCTGATGAGTCTCTTGGGCGGCATCCGCGACCTCATGAACGGGGCGCCGATCGACCGCGCGGCGCTGCTCGCCCGTGAGACCAGCTTCTGGGCCGCCGGCGCGGCGCGGAGCATAGCCGCACAGGACCGCCACCCGGGTCGGTTCGTCAACGTCACGCAGGCCGAGATCCGCCAGGACCCGCTTGCGGTCGTGCGGCGCATCTACGCCCACTTCGACATTCCAATGTCGAGCGAGGCCGAGGCGCGCTTCCAGGCGTGGGCCGCGGCGAACCCGCCCGACGGCCGCTCCGGCCACGCCTACGACGCCGTGCCCGACGCGCCGGCGATCGCCGAGACCTTTCGCCTCTACATCGCGCGCTACGCGCTCTGAGTTTCATGGAGAGCCCGATGTCTCTGCCCTGTTCGGCCACCACTTCCAGGTCGCTTATGTCGTGCGCGACTCCGAGGCGGCGCGGGCGGTCTTCGCCGACCGGTTCGGCATATCGAAGTGGCAGATCCTCGACATGATCGCCCTGCAGGGCGAGGGGTCGCCGCTCCGCAGCATCTCCAACGCCTATTCAGGCGACGTCATGGTCGAGTTGGTCGCTTCCCGCCCCGAGAAGGAATCGATCTATCGCGACTGGGCGCCGGAGGCGAAGGACGGCTTCCGCTTTCACCATCTCGGCTTCCTCATCCCCACGCCAGAGGAGTTCGCCGCGACCGTGCGGCGGCTTGAGGCGGCGGGCCTGTCGACGGTCATGGGCGGCAGCTTCGGCGGCCTGCTCGACTATCACTACGCCGACGCGACGAAGACGCTGGGCCACTACTGCGAGTTGGTGCACCTGCGGCCGGCCGGCGCGGACTTCTTCACCGACGTTCCGAAGAACTGAAGGACGCAACCGACATGTCGACCGGCCCCGCCGTTCCGATGGAGTGGAAGCAGTTCGTCGCGCTGATCGCCGACGTCGATCGCACGCTGGAGCATGTGATCTATCCAGACGACCCGTGGCTCAAGCAGGAGGCGATCCAGCAGATGGCCATGAGCCTGTCGCAGGGCTATCACGCCATCCTGGCGCAGGATCTCCGGGTCCCTGCCTTCTTCAGCTTCCTCAACCCGGTGAACAAGTCGGCGGCGCCCAACCCCGACTACATGTACCGCACCTCCTTCGTGGAGGGGCGTGGGACCTACCGGCTGTCGGGCCAGCGGAACACCTCGCTGTTCGTGCACGTCGGCATCGGCTCGGGCTACATCGGCGTCGACGATCAGCCCGGCCCCTCGCTCGGGCATATCGACCTCGACACCATCACGCGCCCGGACGGGACCTTCTCGATCATTCTCAGCCCCGAGCGGCCGAGCGGCCGAGCGGCTATGCGGGCGACTGGTATCAGCTCGATCCGCGGGCGCGGACCATCGGCATCCGCGAGGCGAGCTACGACTGGGAGACCGAGGTCGATTGCCGCATCGCCATCGAGCGGCTCGACGATCAGCCCGGCTTCACCCGCGCGACGCCGGAGGAGATCGCTTATCGGATGGAGCGGCTGGCGGGCTTTCCGGAGCGCTACGCCAAGCTGTTCGTGCATTTTGTGAAGACGCTGAAGCAGCACCCGGTCAACGAGGTGGTGCTGAACACCTGGTCAGACATCGGCGGGCTGGCGGAGCAGACCTACTATGAGGGCCTGTTCGAGTTTTCCGAGGGCGAGGCGCTGATCCTCGAGACCGACGTCCCGGAGACGGTGCGCTACTGGTCGGCGCTGCTGGCCGACCCGCTGTTCAACACCATCGATTGGGATCGCTGCCAGTCGAGCCTCAACGGCTCCCAGGGGCGGCGCGACAGCGACGGGCGGTTCCGCGCGGTGATCTCGGTCGAGGATCCGGGCGTGCCTAACTGGCTCGACCCCGCTGGCCGTTATCAGGGCGTCGTCCAGGGCCGCTGGTATCAGGCGAGCTCGGCGCCCAAGCCGACGCTGAGGCGCGTATCCCTGGCGCGGCTGCGCGACGAGCTGCCGGCCGACACACCGCGGGTCGACGCCGCAGCGCGCAAGCAAAGCCTGCGGGCGCGCTTTCGCGGCGCGCAGTTTCGCCGCAAGTGGTGATCACGCTGGCGCTATAGCAGCGTCAGCATGCCGGCTTCGATCACGTGCGGCGGGGTTGCCAGACCGCGCGTGGCCGGTCCGCGGACGAGCTTGCCGCGTGCATCGAAGCGTGAGCCGTGGCAGGGACAGCCGAGCCCGCCTTCCTCGCCGAGCGTCGGGTCGACGTTGCAGCCGGCATGCGGGCACACGCCCGACAGCACCGCCCATTCGCCAGAGGTCTTCGAGGCCTTCGCGAGCCGGTGCACGAACACCGGCGCGCCTGACAGCATCAGCAACCGCCAGTCGCCTGGTGCCATGTCGTCGATCCGCAGCGGCTCGCGCGGATAAGCCCGGAGTGGCGGCAGACGGCGGGTGAGGGCTGCGCTGGGGAGGGCTGCGAGTGCGGCGGCGGCCAGCAGGGTCCGGCGCGCGGGCGCCACTACTGCGCCGCGCCCGCGCGAGGCTCCGGCACGTCGACGATGTCGAAGCGGCCCGGATGTTTGCCGGCGGGGAAGCGCGCGAGCTCCTTCACCGTTGAAATGTCGATGGCGGAGACCGTCCCGGAGCCGCGGTTGGAAATGAAGGCGACCTTCGAGTCGGCGCGCACGCGAATCCAGTTGGCGTCGTCGCCGACCGCCACCTGGCCGACGAGCTTCAGGTCGGGCATCGAATACACCCGGGCGAACTTGCCGAACGTGCCTAGGGCGATCAGCCATTTGCCGTCGGGCGAGATGGCGATGCCGTGGCTTAGCGTCGGGTTGGCGGGATCCACCTTCGGCGTGTCGAAATCCATGACCCTGGTCACCTTGCCGGTGGCGATGTCGCGGACCTCGAAGCCCTGCAGATAGGAGAGCTGATAGTAGATCTTGGCTTCCGCGGCATCCATCTTGAACGGCCGCACCGGACGGCCGGTGTCGTAGGTGCGCACGACGTCGCCGCTGCCGGTGTCGTAGACGTAGATCTTGCCGCTGAACACGTTCCCCACGTAGAGCCGCCTCCCGTCAGCCGAGAGCTCGGTGCCGTGGTGGCCCGGCGTCGCGAACCAGCGATCGACGACGCGGCCGGTCGTGGTGTCGTAGACCGTGATGTAGTTGCTGTTCAGCGCCGGCGCGTAAAGCCGGGCGCCGTCCTTGCTGACCGTCAGGTGTTGCGGATGTCCGTCCAGGCCCCGCGACCAGATGATCTTGTTGGTCGCCGTATCGATCGCGAAGACCCGGCCCATGTCGCTGATCCCGAGCGGATTGCCGTTGGCGATCGCCGCATTGCCGTAGGCGGTGCGGCCGTCCGGCGCTCCCACGATGTCGTCGGTGTGTTCGCCGATCGGGATCGTCGCCACCGGCTGGAAGCTGTGCGCGTCGATGATGTGAATCTCGTCGCTGGACTGAATGTAGAGCTTCTCGCCCGCGCTGGCCGCGGTTGCGAACTGGAGCACGACCGCAGCCGCGCATAGCGCTGTGAAACGCCTCAGACCCATCGTGTCCTCCCCAAACCCGTCGCGGACGTAACCGTCTCGTCGTTTCGGCAGAGTGCGCGGCGGCGAATGGCGAAGTCAAATGGCAGCGACGAGACCGGCGAGGCGATCGACCTCGCGCCAGAAGCCTTCGATGGTCCGCCGGACGATCTCGTCGGCCGACAGAATCTCGTCGATCAGGACCGAGGATTCGCCCGCGGGAACCAGGCCGGCATCGAGGTCGCCGTCGAAATAGACGCCCTGGCGCGTGCCCTTGAGCGCTTGCGGCACCGTCAGTCGCCCCTCGGCGATGGCGGTGGTGGCGCTATTGTGGATCGCGCGTACGCAGGGGCCGACGCCACGCTGGGTGACGGTGGTGCCGTGCTCGCCCGCCGCAACGATCGCCGCCTTGTATTCGGCTGCGGCCGGGTTGTCCGAACAGGCGACGAAGCGGGTGCCCATCTGCACGCCCTCGGCGCCTAGCGCGAAGGCGGCGGCCATGCCGCGTCCGTCGACCACGCCGCCCGCCGCGACGATCGGCAGGTCGGTCGCGGCGCGCACCGCCTGCAGGAGGGTGAAGACGCCGATCTCCTTGGGACTGCGGAATGCGGCGCTCTCGCCGCCCTCGACGACCAAGCCGTCGACCCCGGCGTCGGCGGCTTTCCGCGCGCCTTCGAGGCTAGGAACCGCGTGATAGACGATGACGCCTGCGTCCTTCAGGCGCTGCGCGTACTTGCCCGGATCGCCGGCAGAGGTGGTGACGAATCGCACCCCGCGCTCGATCACCCAGTCGACGATGCTGTCGTCGCGCTTGAGGAAGAACAGCGGCAGGTTGACCGCGAACGGCGCGTCGGTGAGCGCCGCCATCGCCCCAACCTCGCGCTTCACCGCATCGAACTCGCCCGAGGACGTCTCCAGGATTCCCAGCGCGCCGGCGTTCGAGACCGCCGAGACCAGCTTCGAGCGGGCCAGCCAACCCATCGGCGACTGGAAGATCGGATAGCGCGCGCCGCAATCGCGCACGACGCGATTGCCGGCGAAGCTGCGCTGGAGAACGTCGGCGGAGTCGGACACCCCTAGACCCTAGGTCTAGCCGGCGAGTTCGACCAGGGCGTCCAGGATCCGCTGCCGGTCCGGCGCATAGGCGCGCTCGAGCGGGTTCGAGTAGGGCACCGGTGAATAGGCGCCGCCCAGACGGCGCACCGGCTTCTTCAGCGCCCCGAACAGCTCTTCGTTGATCACCGCGGCGATCTCCGCGCCGACCCCGAACTGCTTGACCGCCTCGTGCACGATCAGCACCCGGCCGGTCTTGCGCGCCGACGGCAGCACCGTCTCGCGATCCCACGGCGCGATGGTGCGCAGGTCGATCATCTCGACGGAGAGGCCCTTCTCCTCGGCCAGCTTCGCCGCTTCCCGGGACTCTCCGGCGAGCCGGGCGTAGCTGATCAGGGTGACGTCGGAGCCCTCGCGCTGCACCGCGGCCTTGCCCAGCGGTACGCGGTGATCCGCGTCGGGCAGGGGACCCGGCATGGGCGTGCGGTAGCTGGTGATGTTTTCGATGAACAGCACCGGATCCGGGTCGTCGATCGCCGAGCGCAGCAGGCCGTAGGCGTCCTGCGGCGTGGAGGCGGCCACCACCTTGATGCCGGCGGTGTGTGCGAACCAGGCTTCCAGGTAGTCGCAGTGCTGGCCGCCGGAGCCGTAACCCAGCCCGGTCATGGTGCGGATCACGATCGGCACGCTGGTCTGGCCCCCGGACATGAAGCGCAATTTGGCGGCGTGGTTGACGATCATGTCCATGGCGACCGTCGTGAAGTTCATCAGCATGATCTCAGCGACCGGCTTGTAGCCGACCAGGCTCGCGCCGATGGCGGCGCCGATGATCGCCTGTTCCGAGATCGGCGTGGAGCGGACGCGGTCGTCGCCGAAACGGGTCGACAGGCCCTTGGTGACGCCGACGATGCCGCCTTCTTCGGGATCGGCCAGGTCCTCGCCGAGCGCCAGCATCTTGGGGTCGGCCTCGAAGGCGTCGGTGAGCGCCTTGTTCAGCGCGGCAAGGATGGTGCTGGTGACGGGCTTGGCGGCCTGGGCGGCCGCGGGCGTGGCGAGTTCGCTCATACCATGATCTCCTCGGCGAACACGTCGAAGCGCAGGTCGTCGGCCTCTGGCCAGGGCGAGGCCAGGGCGAAAGCGACGGCTTCGTCGATCTGGCGCTCGATGTCGGCCTCCAGCGCGGCGAGCTCCTGTTCGGTGGCTACGCCGTCGTCCAGCAGCTTCTGGCGGAACCTCGGCGCCGGGTCGGCGGCCACGGCGGCCTGCTTCATGTCCTTGGGGATGTAGGTGTCGGCGTCGCCGAAGACATGGCCCATGAAGCGGAAGGTGACCGCCTCGATCAGAGTCGGGCCGTCGCCGGCGCGGGCGCGGTCCACGGCCTCCTTTGCCGCGGCGTACATCGCCACCGGGTCGTTGCCGTCGACGCGGACGCCGGGGATGCCGTAGCCGTTCGCGCGGTCGGCGATCTCGCGGGCCGAGGTGCCCTTAGCGTAGACCGTGTGCTCGGCGAAGCCGTTGTTCTGGCAGACGAAGATCGCCGGCAGCTTCCAGACGGCGGCGAGGTTCAGCGCCTCGTGGAAAGCGCCGATGTTCGACGCCCCATCGCCGAAGGTGGCGACCGCGACCTGGTCGGTCTTGGCCACCTGCGCGGCCCAGGCCAGCCCGTTGGCGATCGGCATCGAGGAACCGACGACACCGGTGGTCACCATCACGCCCTTGGGCGGGTAGGTGAGGTGCATCGGGCCGCCCTTGCCTTTGCAGGAGCCCGTGGCGCGGCCAGCCAATTCCGCCCACAACAGATCCAGCGGGAAGCCCTTGGCCAGCATGTCGTGGATGCCGCGGTAGATGGTGCAGAGATAGTCGTCGTCGCGCAGCGCCGCGCAGAACGACGCGGGAATGATCTCCTGGCCGCGGTACGAGTAGTAGACCATGGCGATCTGGCCGGAGGAGATGACCTTTCGCGCCCGGACGTCGTTTGCGAGGAGGAGGGCGGCGCGACGATAGATGTCGAGCAGCGTCTCCTTGCCGGGGTTGAAGCCGTGTGTGGTCAAGGCGTCTTTCCTCCCCTGAAGATATGACCTAGTTATAGGTTTGGCGGGGAGGTGTCGAGGGCTAGCCCAGCAATTCCACAACCGTGGTAGGAGCCACTTCCGCCAGCCAGTAGGTGCCGGCGGCGTGCATGTGATTGCGCCAATGGTTCTCGGCGCCCTCGCCGTCGCCCGCCTCGAGCAGGTCGATCAGCTTGGCGTGGGAGCGCAGGCCGAAGCGCATGCGTCGCTCGAGCGCCTCTACGTCCTTGGACGGCTCGCGGCGCTGGGCGAGCTGCAGGTGCCGTTCGACCAGGCCCTGCAGGGCGTAGGCCACCATGATTAGAGTGATGTTGCCCGACTGCTCCATCATGATGCGATGGAAGTCCGCGATCGCCTGTGAGGCCGCGGCGCGGTCGTGAACGAGGGAGAACTCCGTTTCCAGGTGGGCGCGCAGCACCGCCGCGGCCGCCTTGCCGTTGCGCTCGGCCGCCATGCGCGCGGCCATCGGCTCGACGACGGTTCGCGCCTCGTAGAGGTCGCCGATCGTCGTCCCCATGCTCTGCAGAGCGATGCCCGCCGAGCGCGCCACCATTTCGAAGGTCGGCGCGTTGACCCGCGCCCCGCCACGGGAGCCCCGCGACACGGTGATGAGCCCCTCCGATTCGAGGATGCGCACCGCCTCGCGGATGGTCGGCCGCGACACTTCGAAGGTTTCGATGAGGGAGGCCTCCGCCGGGAGGTTGTCGCCATCCTTCAGTTCGCCGCGGATGATCGCCTTACGAATCTGATCGGCGATGACCTCGCCTGATTTGGGGATCCGCACGGTTCGATCGCGCAGGATCCGGGCCACCGAGGCCATAGACTCTCCTCGTCGCTACAAACATAGATATATTAGTCAGATTTATTGCGGCTGCAATCGCGCAGCTGTTTTGATCTACCTAAGTTCAGTGGCGTCGCGGTTGGCGCCGCGAGCTGGCCCGCATTGGAGAACCTCATGAGTCGAATCCCCCTGGTCGAAGTCGCGGACCTCACCCCCGCCCAGGCGGAGGCGCACAAGGGACCCTCGGGGAAGCTGAACCTCTTCCGGCTGCTTGCACACGCCAAGACCCTGCAGCCGGGCATCGGCCAGGCGGTGCAGGCGATGATGACCGACGTGACCATCGAGCCGATGGACCGCGAGCTTTGCATCCTGGCGGTGCTGCACCTCGACCGCGGACGCTACGAATGGGCGCAGCACCTGCAGGTCGCCGACGCCATGGGGCTTCCCAAGGCCAAGGTCGAGGCGATCGCGGATGATCGATTCGGCGACCCGGTCTTCGAGCCGCGCGAGAAGGCGCTGCTGACGTTCACGCGACAGGTCGTCAAGACGGTGCGCGTCGACGACTTCGTGTTCCAGGCGATGGCGAGCTTCTACGGCCCGCGGCAGATCGTCGAGCTCGTGCACATCATCGGCATCTACATGATGTTCGTGCGCGTCTCCGAGGTGGCGGAACTCGAGATCGACAATGTCCTGGGCGGCGCGGTGTGGAAGGCCGCGGCGGACAAAGCCAGCGCTAGTTGAGCAGCTCAACCACCGTGGTGGGGGCGACGTGCGCCAGCCAATAGGTGCCGGCGGCGCGCATGTGGTTGCGCCAATGGCTTTCGGCGCCCTCGCCGTCGCCCGCTTCGAGCAGGTCGATCAGCTTGGCGTGCGAGCGCAGCCCGAAGCGCAACAGCCGCTCGAGCATCACCTCGTCCTTCGAAGGCTCGCGCCGCTGCGCTAGCTGAAGGTGCCGGTCGACAAGCCCCTGCAGGGCGTGCGCCACCATGGTGAGCGTCAGGTTCTGCGACTGCTCAATCATGATCTGGTGGAATTCGGCGATCGCGTGGGAAGCCGCTTCGCGGTCGTGGATCAGCGACAGCTCTTTCTGCAGGTGGGCGCGCAGCACCGTGGCCGCGGCCTTCCCGTTGCGCTCCGCGGCCATGCGGGCGGCGGCCGGCTCGATGACGGTGCGCGCCTCGTAGAGGTCGCCGATCGTCGTGCCCATGCTCTGCAGCGCGACGCCGGCGGAGCGAGCGACCATTTCGAAGGTCGGCGCGTTGACCCGCGCCCCGCCGCGCGAGCCGCGCGACACCGTGATCAGCCCCTCGGACTCGAGAATGCGCACCGCTTCGCGAATCGTCGGCCGCGAGACTTCGAAGGTCTGGATCAGCGAGGCTTCCGCCGGCAGGTTGTCGCCGTCCTTCAGCTCGCCGCGGATAATCGCCTTGCGGATCTGGTCGGCGACGACCTCGCCTGATTTGGGAATCCGCACCGTACGATCGCGCAGGATCTGGGCCACCGTGGCCATGGACGCTCCTCAAGTTCAACCTAAGCAACTGAACAGCTTAGTCACATTTCTCGGCGCCGCAATCGCCCCCCGATCGAGTGCAGCGGCTAGTCTCGGCTCTATTGATGTGCAACCTAGTTAAACGTATGGTCGGGCGGCGCCGCCGATGGTTTGCCTGACGGGAGGAAAAAGAGACCATGAACGCCAACAGCGTCCCGCGACCGGCAGGCTTCGACAGCAAGGGACCCGTGCGACCGGACTACGTCCCGGTCGACGATTACATCTCCAAGGATTTCGCCGAGCTCGAGGTGAAGCATCTTTGGACGCGGGTCTGGCAGATGGCCTGCCGCGAGGAGGAGATCCCGAAGGTCGGCGACTACTACACCTACGACATCGTCGATCAGTCGATCATCGTGGTGCGGACGGCTGACGACGAGATCAAGGCCTACCACAACGTCTGCCCGCACCGCGGCCGTCGGTTGACGGGCGGCTGCGGCCACACCGCACGGCTGCACTGCCGTTACCACGGCTGGCAGTGGGACCTGAACGGCCAGAACACGCTGGTGGTCGACCGCGAGGAGTGGGGCGCGGGCCTGACCGACGAGGACGTCGCGCTCAAGACGGTAAAGGTCGGCCGCTGGGGCGGCTGGGTCTACGTCAACCTGGATCCGCAGAGCGAAACCCTGGACCAGGCGCTGATGCCCGCTAAGGCGATCCTCGATCCCTACGACCTGGGCGGCCTGCGCTATCAGTGGCGCAAGTCGACGATCCTGCCGTGCAACTGGAAGGTCGCGCTGGAAGCCTTCAACGAGGGCTACCACGTCCAGACGACCCACCGGCAGATGCTGGAATATATGGACGACGTGACCGTCAGCTTCGCGCACGGCCGTCACGCCATGTTCGCCTACTGGGAGGCGCTGCCGTCCGGCATGCGCTCGCGGCGCATCGGCGGCCCGAAGGACGACGACATCCGGCCGGGCCTCCTGGCCTACATGGAGGACATGGCCCGCACGCTGAACGCCGGCTCCTCGGTGCAGGCGGTGCACGCGGCGCGTCGCGTGATGCAGGAAGTCCCGCCCGGCACGCCGCCGCTGGAGGTGCTCGGCAAGTTCGGCCAGTTCATCTACGAGCAGATCGTCGCGCAGGGCGCGAAGTTTCCGCCGATCACCCCTGAGCAGATGCGCGCCGGCGGCATCGATTGGCACCTTTTCCCCAATCAGATCATGCTGCAGTCGCCGACCGGCCTGCTGGGCTATCGGGCGCGGCCGAACGGGCACGATCCCGATAGCTGCATCTGGGATGTCTACTCGCTGCAGCGCTATGCGCCGGGCACGGAGCCCAAGGTCGAGGTCGAGTGGAGCCAGGAGCACTTCGACGAAGATTTCTGGGGCAAGATCCTGACCCAGGACTACCAGAACATGGAAGACGTCCAGCGGGGGATGAAGTCGATGGCCTTCGCCGGCGCGCGGCCCAATCCGAAGCAGGAGATCGGGGTCGCCAACTTCCACCGCGCCCTGCACGAGTTCATCGAAGCCGGGATGGGCAAATGAGCGGTTGGGACGAGACGGTCGACTTCGTCATCGTCGGCAGCGGCGCCGGATCGCTCTGCGCGGCGATGGCCATGGTCGACGCCGGGCGAACGCCGCTGGTGCTGGAAAAGACCGACAAGGTCGGTGGCTCGACGGCGATGTCGGGCGGCGTGTTGTGGGTTCCCAACCATCCGCTGCAGAAGGCGGCCGGCGTCGACGACAGCTACGAGAAGTCGGCGCAGTACTTGGACGCGGCCGTCGGCGACGTCGGCCCGTCCACCTCCCGGGCGCGCAAGGACATGTTCCTGCGGATGGGTCCCAAGATGGTCGAATACCTGCAGGGCAAGGGGCTGAAGTTCCTGCGCGCCGACGGCTGGTCCGACTATCACGACGAGCTGCCGGGCGGCTGCCCGCGCAGCCGTTCGCTGACCATGGAGGTGTTCGACGCCAATCAGCTCGGCCCGACCTGGAGCAAGCGACTGCGGCGTGGGCCAAGCGATATGCCGGTCCGCAACACCGAGGGTCGGAAGCTGCAGCTCATGACGCGAACCGTCGGCGGCAAGATGGCGGCAGCCCGGCTCGGCATGCGGCTGATGCGCAACAAGCTGATGGGCCAGCAGCTCGTCGGGATGGGCGCGGCGATCCAGGGGCGCATGCTGCAGGCCGCGCTGCGTCACAAGGTCGAGATCCGCATCGATTGTCCGGTCGAGGACCTCGTCGAGGAGAACGGCCGCATCACCGGCGTGGTGGTGCGCCAGGGCGGCAAGACGCGGCGCATCGGCGCGCGCGAAGGGGTTCTCATCAACGCCGGCGGCTTTTCCCACAACGCCGACATGCGCAAGCGCTACGGCCCGCAGCCGAGCTCGGTGGACTGGACCAACGCCAATCCCGGCGATACCGGCGAGATGATCGAGATCGCCAAGTTGCACGGCGCGGCCACCGACCTGATGGACCAGGCGGTGTGGCTGGTGACCTCGTTGGCGCCGGGCGGGGTGCGCGCCTTCCACGTGCTGGATATTCCCAAGCCGCACAGCATCATCGTCGACACGGCCGGCCGGAGGTTCCTGAACGAGGCGCAGTCCTACATGCGCAACGGCCAGGCGATGTACGCCCACCAGGCGGTTCCGGCCTTCGCCATCCTCGATAGCCGGCACCGCGAGCGATATCCCTGGGGAATGACGCCGGGCGGCGTCCCGCCGCAGGCGTGGCTGGACAGCGGCTACATGAAGCGCGCCGACAGCCTGGACGAACTGGCCAAGCTCTGCGGGATCGACGCCGACGGCCTGAAGACGACGGTGGAGCGGTTCAACGGCTTCGCCCGCACCGGCAAGGATCTCGACTTCCATCGCGGCGACCGGGCCTACGACAAGGTGTTCGCCGATCCGACGGTGAAGCCGAACCCATCCCTGGGCGCGATCGAGAAGCCGCCGTTCTACGCCGTCGAGGTGTTCCCCGGCGACGTCGGCACCTACGGCGGGCTGGTCACCGACGAGTACGCCCGCGTGCTGAACGACGCTGGGCAGGTGATCCCCGGCCTCTACGCCACCGGCAACTCCACCGCCTCGGTGACCGGCAAGACCTATCCCGGCGCGGGCGCCAGCATCGCGGCGTCGTTCATCTTCGGCTGGGTGGCGGCGAGGCATGCGTCCGGCACGATGGCCAACTAGGAGCGCGACCATGGACGCCAGCCTCGAGACCATGTTGCGCGAGCTGCACGACCGCCAGGCGATCCGCGACAAGATCTACGCCTACTGCCGCGGCGTCGACCGCCAGGACCGCGCGCTGCTGCTTAGCGTCTATCATCCCGACGCGATCGACGATCACGGCCTGTTCGTCGGCCCCCCAGAGGCCTTCGCCGACTGGGCCTTCGAGCTGCACGGGCGGCTGCAGAGCGCGCACCAGCACATCGTCACCAACCACAGTTGCGAACTCGACGGCGATGTCGCGCACGCCGAGACCTACTGGCTGTTCGCGGCGATGAACCGGGACGGTACGCTCAATCTCGGCGGCGGCCGCTACATCGACCGCTTCGAGCGGCGCAAGGGCGAGTGGCGCATCGCGGCGCGCAAGTGCGTGCCGGACTGGGGCGGGGCGCCGTCGCCGAGCTGGCTCTCGCCCGAGGCCTACGCCGCGCTCGCCAGCAGCGGCGTGACCGCCCGCGATCCCAGCGATGTCTCCTATGAGCGGCCGCTCACCGTCGACCCCGGCCGGATCGGCTACGTCTATTCGGAATAGGCGAGGCGGGACGCCTCCTGGATCGCGGTCCGTAGGGCGCGATCACCGCTTTTGTGGCGCGTGCAGCCGTCGCTTCGCCAACGCGATCAGGCGCATTCGTGTGGTTCGTGTCGTTCGCGGATCCTTTAAGACGGCTTCGCCGCGCAGCGGCTATTCGCCGGTGAAGTTCGGCTTCACCTTCTTGCCGAAGACCATGATGGCGGCGTTGTTGTCCTTGGTGCGCGCTGTCCTGGCGACGCCGCGAAGCTCCGCCTCCAGGTGCGCGTCCAGCGTCCGCTCGGGGCCTTGCTGGAACAGCTGACGCATGACGCCCAGCGCCACGGTCGGGCCGTTGGCGAATTCCTGGGCCTTGGCGTGTGCGGCCTCTCGGAATTCAGCTTCCGGCGTGAGCTCGTTGACCATGCCCCAGTCGAAGGCGCGCGCCGCCGGCAGGCGCTCGGAGCGCATGATCATCGCCCGCGCCCGCGGCGTGCCGATCGCGCGGGGCAGCAGCCAAGTGATGCCGGAGTCCGTGCCCGACGCCAGGGACGCGAACGGCACCAGGAAGAAGGCGGTCTCCGAGGCGATCACGTAGTCTGCGAGCAGGGCGATGGCTACGCCGAAGCCGACGCAGGGGCCGTTGACCGCGGCGACCACCGGGATCTCCAGGTCGCGGATACGCCGGACCAGCGGGTGATAGGTTCCGGCGACCGAGGCCATCACCGGGGGCTCGGCGCGCGCCCGCACCGCATCCTTGCCGCCCGCGCCCACCTCGAGGTTGGCTCCCGCGCAGAAGCCGCGGCCGGCGCCGGTGAACATCAGAGCGCGGATCTTGCGTCGCGGCTTGGCGATCTCGATCAGCGACGCATAGATCGCCTCGACCATGCCCGGCGACAGCGCATTCAGGCGGTCGGGGTCGTCCAGCCAGACGGTGGCGAGCGGCCCTTCGATCTCCAGCCGCACGTTCTCGTACTGGATGGTCTCGAATTCGATGCCGTCCGACACGCGCCACCCCTTCCTAATCCATTGTCGTGTTCGGACAGATCCGATAACACTCTCATCGTCTAACTACGTTTACGGGCTGCGCAGGAGAAGTCCAGATGAGTCTTGACCCGGCGCTGCGCGCCAAGCTGACGCTCCCGGCGATCTGCGCGCCGATGTTCCTGGTCACTGGCCCTGCTATGGTGCGCGAGGCCTGCCGCGCCGGGCTGGTCGGCGCGCTCGCCCGGCAGAACGCTCGCAGCGTGGAGCAGTTCGAGGGCTGGCTGAAGGAGATCCGCGAGGCGCTGGACGCGCATGTAGAGGCTCATCCGCGCGCCCGTATCGGGCCGGTCGCCGTCAACCTGCGGACCAACTTCCAGGAGGACGAACTCAAGCAGGATTTGGAGATCTGCAAGCGGTACGGCGCCGACATCGTCATCAGCGCCACGGGCGATCCCACCGAGCTGGTGGCGCGAGTGCACGACTGGGGCGGCAAGGTCTTCCATGACGTGATCTCGCTGCGGTTCGCCGAGAAGGCGATCCGCGCCGGGGCCGACGGGCTGAACTGCGTGGGCGCCGGCGGCGGCGGCCATTCGGGCACGGTGAGCCCGTTGGCGCTGATCCCGCGGGTGCGGCAGATCTTCGACGGCACGATCGTCATGGCCGGCGCGATCAGCAACGGCGCGGGCATCCGCGCGGCGGAGATTCTGGGCGCGGACCTCGCCTACCTCGGCACCCGCTTCATCGCCACCGAGGAAGCGCCGGTGCCCGACGAGTACAAGCAGATGCTGGTGGCCGCGACCTCTTCGGACCTCCTGTACACCGACAAGGTCTCCGGCGTGGCGGCGAGCTGGATGCGCGCCTCGATGGCCAAGCTCGGGCTCGACCCGGCTGACCTGCCGCAGCCGCAGGGTCGCGGCATGCGCTACGACCACCTGCCGCAGGGCGTGAAGCCGTGGAAGAACCTGTGGTCCGCCGGCCAGGGCGTCGAGCTGATCCACGACATCCCGCCGGTCGCCGAACTCGTGCGTCGGCTGCGCGCCGAGTACGTCGCCGCCTGCGAGATCCCCAGCATGGTCGCGGCCGCGCGGCTGGAGGAAGCCCTAACTTAGCGCGTTGCCTCCCACCCACCACTCATCCCCGCTTTCGCGGGGATGAGCGGAGGAGAGGTGTCTCAGCGCGTCATCGTCTCGCCGGTGACGCGCTCGAAGGCGGCGAGGGGGCCGATCGCCGTCACCCCGCCGTCTACCGGCAGGCAGACGCCGCTGACGAAGCGCGCCTCGGCGCTGGCGAGGAACAGGGTGGCGTAGGCCACGTCCCAGGCGTCGCCCTCGACGGCGGAGAGCGCCGCGATCCGGCGTCGATGCTCGCGCGCCGCGGGCGCCGAGAACTTCTCGACCAGCGGGGTCATGATGTGGCCGGGCGCGACGACGTTCGCCCGCAGCCCCTCCGCGCCGTACATCACCGCCAGCTCGCGGGTGAAGTGGATCAGCGCCGCCTTGGCCGGGCCGTAGGACCCCGAGCCGTGGGCGCGGATGCCGGCCACGGAGGCGATGTTCACAACCGCCTTGCCGGCCCCGGCGAGCAGGTGCGGGATCGCCGCGCGGGTCATCAGCACGGCGCTGTCGAGGTTCAGCGCGACGCCGCGGGTCCAGGCCGCCCATTCCATCTCTTCCAGGCGTCCCGCGCCCGCGCCCAGGCCGACGTTGTTGATGAGGGCGTCGAGCGAGCCGAACCGCGTCAGCGCCTCGGCGACGATGCGCTCGCAGCTCGCCGGATCCGTGACGTCGCCGGCCACCACGAACGCCTCGCCGCCGCCATCGGCGATCTGGGCGCGGGTCTCCTCAGCGCGGCCGGCGTCGAGGTCCACCAGCGCCACGCGCGCGCCTTCGGAGGCGAACAGGAGCGCGATGGCTTTGCCGGTGCCGACGCCGTCGCCCAGCGATCCGGCGCCGGTGATGATCGCGGTTCGGCCCGCCAGGCGGCCGAGGCGGGGCAGGGTGGGGAGGGGCATGGCCTGTCCTGTGCGGCTAGTCGCCGTCGCCCAGCCGCTGGCGCAGCACGGGCTTGAGGATCTTGCCCATGGCGTTGCGCGGGAACTCGGCGACGAAGATCCATTCGTCGGGGGTTTTGTAGCGGGCGAGCTCGGCGCGGCAGAGCGCGACCAGCTCCTCGCGGATCTTGCCGGCGTCGGCGTCGGCCTGCTTGGGCTGGACGAAGGCGACGGTGCGCATGCCGAGCCTGGCGTCCGGCTTGCCGACCAGCGCGCAGGCGGCGACGCCGGTGTGCTCGTGCAGCACGCGCTCGACCTCGGCTGGATAGATGTTGGAGCCGCCGCGCAGGATCAGCTCGGAGCTGCGGTCGGCGATGTATAGCCAGCCGTCGTCGTCGAGCCGGCCCATGTCGCCGGTGTGCATCACCCCGCCGCGCAGCAGGGCGGTGGTCTTCTCGGCGTCGCGCCAGTAGCCCAGCGCCGGCGTGTAGATGTGCGCCCAGGCCCCCTCGCTCACGGCGGAGACGCAGATCTCGCCGACCTCGCCGCTCGGTACGACGCGGCCGTCGGCGTCGCGGATGGTGACGGTGAGATGCGGCAGCGCGACGCCGCTGGCGCCGGCCGGGGCGTCGCGGCCACGCGTCTCGGCGACGACCGTCGGCGCTTCGGTCAGCCCGTAGCTGGAGTCGAGCAGATAGCCGTAGCGCGCCTTGAAGGCGTCGCGGATCGGCATCGGCAACGGCGCGCCGCCCGATCCCATGTGCAGTTCGCGCGGTAGATCGCGTTCGGATTGCAGCAGGTCGTAGACGATCGTCGGCACCGCCGAGAAGGTGTTGATCCGCTCCCGCACCGACCAGTCGATCAACAGGTCGGCCTTGGCGGACTGCCCGCAGATGCAGCTGCGCCCGTTCCAGAGGGCGAACAGCGGCCCCAGGATCAGCACATTGGTGATGGTCAACGGCAGCACGACGCCGCGCACCCCGTCCGGATGCATCGACCCCGCGACCGAGGCGGCGGCGATCAGCGTCACCATGTTGTGCTGGCTGTGCACCACGCCCTTAGGCGATCCGGTGGTGCCGCTGGTGTACATGATGGCGGCCGGCGCGAACGGATCGATCTCCGGGCGCGGATGGGCCGGCGCCTCGCTGGCGGCGAAGACTCCGGCCCAGTCGCCATCGCGCGCCGGATCGTCGATCACCAGGACGCGCGTCAGGTCGGGCAACTCGCGCGCCAGCTCCTCGGCCACCCAGGCGCCGCGGCTGTCGACCAGCAGCAGCTTGGTCCCGGAGTGGCCGAGGATATGGCGCTTTTCGCCGGGCGAGAGGACGGCGTTGATGCCGACCCAGACGCCGCCTAGCCGCAGGGTGGCCAGGAAGGCGACGACGATGTCGCAGACGTTGGGCAGGGAGGCCGCGACCCGATCGCCGGGGCCAATGCCGAGCTTTGTGAACAGCGCGGCCGCAGTGGCCACGCCGCGCTCGAGCGCGGCGTAGGTGAGCCGGCGGTGCGGGTCGGCGAGCGCCTCGCGTTCGGGATGTTCGGCGACCGGCTTGTCGAGGACCGAGGCTACGTCGCGCGGCCCGACCGGTGGATCGATCCTGTGCTGCGGCGCCGCCAGTCCGAGCGCTTCGAACATCGTTTCCAACCCAGCGTCCTAATTATCTATATGATTAAGTTGGGCCCGGTCGCTGTCAACGCGCCGCCCAGCCGAGGCGCGGGCTTCACCGGCCGCGGAACACCGGCGGGCGCTTCTCCCGGAACGCGTTGACCCCCTCGGCGAAGTCGTCGGTGCGGCCGGCGCGGCGCTGGGCGATCCGCTCGCTCATCAGCGCCGTCTCAAGTGTGGAGTCGAGCGCCCGCCAGGCCATGTCCTTGATGATGCCCAGCGACCTCGGCCCTTGGCCGAGCTGCCGGGCGAGCGCGAGCGCTGCGCCGTCGACCTCCTCGTCGGGCACGACGCGGTTGATCAGGCCCCAGTCGAGCGCCTGCGGGGCAGGGAGCTTGGAGCCGAGCAGCATCAGCTCCATCGCCCGAACCCGCCCGACCGCCTTGGTCAGCAGGTAGCTCGACCCGCCGTCCGGCGAGAGGCCGACCTTGGCGAACGCCTGGTAGAAGTAGGCGCCTTGGCCGGCGATGATCAGGTCGCCCGCCAGCGCAAAGCCGCAGCCCACACCGACGGCCGCACCGTTCACGGCGGTAATCACCGGAACCTCGGCCAGGCGCATCTGATAGACGACAGGATTGAGGATGCCGTCGAGCTTGGCGCCCACGTCGCGGTCGGGATCGGTGATGTCGAAGCCGCCTTCGCCGAGGTTTGCCCCGGAGCAGAAGGCTCGGCCGACCGAGCCGAGCACGATGGCGCGGGCCTCGTTGGGCGCGCGGCGCAGGGCGTGCAGCAGCTCCTCGCCCATCTGCACCGACATGGCGTTCAGCGTTGCGGGCTCGTTCAGCCGGATGACGGCGACCTGGTCGACGACCTCGTACAGGACTTTCTCGTAAGCCACGCTCGCGGCTCCTTCGGGTTCAGACGCGCTCGATGATGATGGCCGGCGCCATGCCGCCGGCGGCGCACATGGTGACCAGTCCGCGCTTCAGGTCGCGCCGCTCGAGCTCGTCGAGCAGGACGCCGATCAGGATCGCGCCGGTCGCGCCGATCGGATGGCCGAGCGCGATCGAGCCGCCGTTGACGTTGACCTTGGCGAGGTCGAGGTCGAGGTCGCGAACGAACTTCGCCGCGACCACGGCGAAGGCCTCGTTGATCTCCCAGAGGTCGATGTCGTCCGCGGTCAGCCCGGCCTTGCCGAGCGCCTTCAGCGCGGCCGGCACCGGCGCGTTCAGCATCAGCGTCGGGTCGTCGCCGACGTTGGCCATCGCGAGCACGCGGGCGCGGGCCTTGAGCCCATGCTCAGCGGCGTACTTCGGCGAGGCGAGCAGTACGGCGGCCGCGCCGTCGACCACGCCCGAGGAATTGCCGGCGTGGTGGAAGAACTGGATGTCCAGGTCCGGGTAGCGGGCGTTGATCGCCTTGCGGTGGGTCGCCCCGCTCTCGTCCAGCGGCAGGTCGGCGATGTCGGTGAAGGCCGGCCGGAGCTGGGCTAGGCCCTCCATGGTGGTGTTCGGCCGGGGATATTCGTCCTTCGCCAGGACGACTTCGCCGGCGTCGTTCAGCACGGGGACGAGGCTGCGGTCGAAGCGGCCTTCGGCGATAGCCACCGCCGCCCGTTGCTGGCTACGCAAACCAACCGCGTCGAGCTCTTCGCGGGTGAACCCCTCCATGCTGGCGATGGCGTCGCCGCAGACGCCCTGGTGCGACTGCGGATGGTGCAGCTGCAGGCGCGCGTTGCCCGCGCTCATGCCCAGCGCCGGGAAGCCGGCGGCGGCCTCGTGCTGCGCCATGGTCGCGGTCAGCGACATCATCTCGGTCCCGCCGGCGACGACCAGGTCTTCCATGCCGGACATGATCTGCGCGGCGGCCATGTTCACCGCGGTGATGCCGCCGCCGCAGAAGCGGTCGAGGGTCACGCCGCTGGCCTTGACGTCATAGCCGGCGTCGAGCGCCGCCATGCGTCCGAGGTCGCTTCCCTGCAGGCCCTTCTGGGTGGAGGTCGACCAGATCACGTCGTCGACGTCGGCGGTGTTCAGCGCATTGCGCTCGGCGATCGCCTTCAGCACCGTGGCGGCCAGATGCTGCGGGTGCATGTGTGCGAGCGCGCCCTTGCCGACCTTGCCGACGCCCCGCGGCGTCCGAACGGCGTCAATGATCAGCGCTTCGGTCATGGCCTGTCTCCTATCGAGCACTTTCTCTACCGGAGAGGCTGTAGTGAAGTCCAGTGAATGAGGTAACTACGATAGCGGATTGTGGCTCGGGCGGATGATCTCAACAGGAGGGCGGATACTTTCATCGCAGGCCTCGCCACGCCGCCCTTGCCCGCCTATGTCATTGTCAAAGGCAGCGCTCCATCGCGGATTGGAGAGCAGCCGCCAACGAATGCCGGGCGGACTTAAATTTCGCTTGCGCACGACTTAGGTAGATAGGTTATATTTTGATGGGCCGCGCCCGCGCCGCGCCCGTGTCCTTGGAGCTTGTTGAATGGCTGAGGCCTATATTGTCGAGGCGGTGCGCACCGCCGGCGGACGGCGCAACGGGCGGCTGTCCGGAGTGCACGCCAACGATCTTGGCGCGGCGTCGCTCAACGCGCTGGTGGATCGCACCGGCATCGATCCGGCGGCGATCGAGGACGTCATCTGGGGCTGCGTCACCCAGGCGGGCGAACAGTCGCAGAGCGTCGGCCGCAACTGCGTGCTGGCTTCCAAGCTGCCGGTCTCGGTGCCGGCCGTGACGATCGACCGGCAGTGCGGCTCCTCGCAACAGGCGATCCACTTCGCCGCCCAGGCGGTGATGTCGGGCGTTCAGGACGTGGTGGTCGCCGGCGGCGCGGAGAGCATGAGCCGCGTGCCGATGGGGATCGCGACCTCTGTTCCGGAAGGCTCGCGGCCCAATTCGTCGGCCGTGCTGGAACGGTTCGGCGTCGGGGGCTTCAGCCAGTTCGGCGGGGCCGAGATGATCGCCCAGAAGCACGCCTTCACCCGCGAGGCGCTCGACGCCTACGGCCTGGAAAGCCACAAGCGCGCGCAGGCGGCGACCACGTCGGGCGCCTTCGCCCACGAGATCGTCCCGATCGCCGTCACCCTGGCGGACGGATCGGCCGCTGTGCACGACAAAGACGAGGGGATCCGCTGGGACGCCTCGCTGGAGGGCATGGCCAACGTCAAGCTGCTGACCGAAGGCGGGCGGCTGACCGCGGCGACCTCGAGCCAGATCACCGACGGCTCGGCCGCGGTGCTGGTGGTTTCCGAGCGGGCGCTGAAGGCGCATGGGCTGACCCCGCTGGCGCGGATCGTCAACCTGACCGTCACCGCGGGCGACCCGGTGATCATGCTGGAAGAGCCGCTGTTCGCCACCGACAGGGCGCTGAAGCGGGCCGGCATGTCGATCGGCGACATCGACCTTTACGAGATCAACGAGGCCTTCGTTTCCGTGCCGATGGCTTGGCTCAAGCACACCGGGGCCGATCCTGAAAAGCTGAACATCAACGGCGGCGCCATCGCGCTCGGCCACCCGCTGGGAGGCACCGGCGCCAAGCTGATGGCCACCCTGGTCAACGCCCTGAAGGCGCGCGGCAAGCGCTATGGCCTGCAGGCCATGTGCGAAGGCGGCGGAATCGCCAACGTCACCATCATCGAACGGCTCTAACAGCGGAACTTAAGGCATGCGCATCGACACCAACACGGCCGCGGTCGTCACCGGCGGGGCGTCGGGCCTCGGCAAGGCCAGCGTCTTCGCCCTCGCCGCCGCGGGCGTGAAGGTGGCGATCTTCGATCTCAATGCGGAAGCCGGCGAGGCGATCGCCAAGGAGGTCGGGGGCGTTTTCTGCAAGGTCGACATCACCGACGAGGACTCGGTCGTCGCGGGGTTCGCCAAGGCGCGCGCCGCGATCGGCCAGGAGCGGATCCTGGTGCACTGCGCGCAGACCTCGCGCGGCGGCAAGACGGTGGGCTGGGACAAGTCCGCCGGCGGGTTCAAGCGGTTCTCCACCGACGACTACGCCTACTCGATCCTCGGCATCCTGGTGGCCAGCTACCGGGTCGCCTCGCTGTCGGCGCTCGGTATGGCGACGCTGGAGCCGCTGGAAGACGGCGAGCGCGGCGTGATCACGCTCACCGCGTCGGCGGCGGCGCAGGACGCCCAGATCGGCCAGGTGGCTTACGGTTCGGGCAAGGCCGGGGTGAACGGGCTGGTGCTGCCGATGGCGCGCGACCTCATGGACCTCGGCGTTCGCGTCAACTCGATCATGCCCGGCATCTTCGCCACGCCGCTGATGCTGGCCGCCCCGCAGCCGGTGCTCGACAGCCTGTCGGCCTCGGTGCCGTTCCCCAAGCGACTGGGCAAGCCCGAGGAGTTCAGCAGCCTGGTGATGGAGTTGGTGCGCAACTCGTACTTTAACGGCCAGGCGCTGCGCCTCGACGGGGCCATCCGCATGGCGCCGCGCTGATCAACCGCCGTTCCTGAAGGTTTCCCCGATGCTCGACATGTCCACCCGCACGGCCTTCAACGAAGACCACGCCATGTTCCGCGACACAGTGCGGAAGGTCTACGAAAAGGAGCTGATCCCCAACCTGGACAAGCACGAGCGCGAGGGGATCGTCGGACGCGAGTTCTGGCTGGCCTGCGGCGCGGCGGGCCTGCTCTGCCCGACGGTGTCGGAGGAATACGGCGGCCCAGGCCTCGACTTCGGCTACAACGCCGTGGTGACCGAGGAGCTGCACTATGCCGGCTCCTCGGCCGGCATCACCCTGCAGAACGACATCACCGCCGAATACTTCATGCGCTACGGCTCCGAGGCGCAGAAGCAAAAGTACCTGCCCGGCATGGTCACCGGCGAGGTGATCAGCGCGATCGCCATGACCGAGCCGGGCGCCGGGTCGGACCTGCAGGGCGTGCGGAGCACCGCGCGCAAGGACGGCGACCACTACGTCATCAACGGCTCGAAGACCTACATCACCAACGGCCAGAACGCCGACGTCGTCATCGTAGTGGCCAAGACCGACCCGGACCTGGGCGCCAAGGGCACCTCGCTCATCCTGGTCGACGCCGACACGCCAGGCTTCAAGCGCGGCCGCAACCTCGACAAGATCGGCCAGCACGCCGCCGACACCTCGGAGCTGTTCTTCGAAGACGTGCGGGTGCCGACCAGCAACCTGATGGGCCAGGAGGGCCAGGGGTTCATCTATCTGATGAGTCAGCTGCCGCAGGAGCGACTGTCGATCGCCGTCCTGGCCCAGGCCACCGCGCAGCGCGCCTTCGACGAGGCGGTGAAGTTCACCAAGGAGCGGCAAGCGTTCGGCCGCAAGGTGATCGAGTTTCAGAACACCAAGTTCACGCTGGCCGGGCTGAAGGCCGAGCTGCAGGTCGGCTGGGCGCACCTCGACTGGGCGATCAAGCGTCACATCGCCGGCGAGCTCACCACGGCCGAGGCCTCGGCCGCCAAGCTCTGGCACACCGACATGCAGGGCCGGGTCGTCGACGCGGCGCTGCAGCTGCACGGCGGCGCCGGCTACATGAACGAGTACATGATCGCGCGCCTCTGGCGGGACTCGCGGGTCACCCGGATCTACGGCGGCGCCAACGAGATCATGCGCGAGGTCGTGGGCCGTTCGATCTGAGGATAGGCAGATGGAACTCGGCTTCGGCCCCGAATTCGACTCCTTCCGCGCCGAGGTGCGGGGGTTCCTGCAGGCGCATTGGCCGCACGCCGACGGCCACGTGAAATCGTGCGCCAACGAAAGGGCGTTCGTGCTCGCCGCCATCGACTACGGCTACCTGCATCGCAGCGTGCCGCGCCGACGTTTTGGTAGGCCCGCACCTCGTCCGGGGCCGAGCGCACGACGGTGATGATGGCGCAATGCCGGCCGCACGGCATGAAGGTGTTCGCCCAGCTCTGGCACGGCGGCAACCTCTACAACGCATACGACGGCGGACCGAGCTGGGCCCTCTCCGACATCCCCGGCATGATGGGCAAGGTGCCGCTGCGCATGACCGACGCGATGATCTGGGAGGTCATCGAGGCCTACGCCCAGTGCGCCGTGCGCGCCCGCGACGGCGGGCTCGACGGGGTGGAGGTGCACGCCGCCCACGGCTACCTGCCGCAGCAGTTTCTCTCGACGACCTACAACGACCGCACCGACCAGTGGGGCGGCGGTTTCGACAACCGCGTTCGCTTCCTGTCGGAGGTCCTGCGCGGCATCCGCGCCGCGGTCGGCCGCGACCTGGCGATCAGCGTGCGGCTCAGCGCCAGCGACATGCCGGGCGGCGTCGGCGTCGAGGAGAACCAGCGGGTGCTGCGGGCGCTGGAGGCCGAGCAGCTGATCGACATGGTCAACGTCTCGCGCGGCGACTACTACCGCATGGACACCATGGTGGGGGCGATGCAGAACCCCACCGGCTACGAGGCGCCGTCGTCCAGCGCGATCGCCTCGGTCGCCACCGTGCCGCGGCTGCTCGCCGGGCGTTACCGCACCCTGGAAGACGCCGACCAGCTGATCCGCGACGGCCTGGCCGACATGGTCTCGATGGTGCGCGCGCAGATCGCCGACCCCGACCTGGTGCGCAAGACCCGCGAGGGCCGCGCGCTGGAGGTCCGCCCCTGCATCGGCTGCAACCAACAGCGCCGCGGCGGCCGTTTCGGCTGTGCGGTCAATCCGTCGGCCGGGATCGAGGACCAGCTCTCCGAAGAGCTGATTGTCCCGACCAAATCAGCCAAGAAGGTGCTGGTGATCGGCGGCGGGCCGGCGGGCTTGGAGGCGGCGCGCATCGCGGCACTCAAGGGCCACAAGGTGGTGCTGTGCGAGGCCTCGCCCTTATTGGGCGGCATGCTCAATGTCGCGCGCCGTGCGCCCAAGAGCGCCAACGTCGGCGACATCGCGACTTGGCTCGAACAGGAGGTCTACCGGCTGGGCGTCGAGGTTCGGTTGAACACCTATTTCGAACCAGCCGACGTCGAGGCGGAAGGCGGCGACCACGTCATCGTCGCCACGGGATCGACGCCGCGGCTGGACGGGCTGCAGCACACCTACCCGGCGCTGGCGGTCACGGGCGTGGATCGGCCGCACGTCCGCTCCTCGGTCGAGGTGCTGACCGAGCCGCGTAACTGGGGCAAATCCGCCGTGGTGCTCGACACGGTCGGCGACTACGAGGGCCTGGCGGTCGCCGAGCAGTTCCTGACCGACGGGCTGAAGGTCACCTACGTCACGCCGGCCGCGTCGATGGCCGAGAAGAGCGAGCGGCAGTGGCCGGCCTACGAACGCTTCCTGCAGCTCGGCGAGTTCGAGGCGGTCACCCGCCACCACCTGGTGGAGATCCAGGCGGACCAGGTGCTGCTGCGTCCGCACCTGGGCGCCGAGCAGCCGCTGCGCGCGGTCGCCGCCGACACCGTGGTGCTGATCACGCCGAACCAGCCGCTGCGCGAGCTCTACGAGGGGCTGGCCGGGAAGGGCGCGGCGCTCGATCTGATCGGCGATGCACGCCAGCCGCGCGACCTGCTCTCGGCGATCTGGGAGGGTCATCGGGTGGCCCGGGCGATCGTCTGATCAGGCGCTCGCGTCGAAGGCGGCCTTGAAGTCGACCGGAGGTTTGTCGGCGCCGCGCATCGTCGAGCCGCCGTCGACGACGATGGTCTGGCCGGTGACGAAGGCGCCGCCGGGGCTCGCCAGCCAGACGCAGGCGGCGGCGATGTCGTCGGCCTCGCCGAAACGGCCGAGCGGAATGTCCGCGGTAAGCGCCGCCTTGAGCTGCGGGTTCTCCCACAGCGGACGGGTGTTGTCGGAGACGGTGATGCCCGGTGCGACCACGTTCACTCGGATGTTCTGCCGCCCCCATTCGACCGCCAGATTGTCCGCCAGCTGCAGTAGCGCGCGCTTGCAGACCGAGTAGGCGGCGACGGTCGGCGAGGGGCCGGTCGCGGCGATCGAGGAGATCAGGATCACGCTCCCGCCTCCGCGCGCTTGCAGGTGCGGATGGGCGGCCAGCGCCAGCGCGGTGTTGTTGACGACGTTGGCGTCGAGCATCGCCTGAAAGTCGGCAGTCGAGGTCTGGTCGGCGCGGCCCTGCACGTCCGCCTTCGCCGCGTTCATCACCAGGACGTCGAGGCCGCCGAAGCGGTCGACGGCGGTCGTCACCAGGCTCTGCAGGCTGGCGACGTCGGCGAGGTCGCCCGCCTGGCCGATCGCCGCCTCGCGGCCGGCGTCGCGGTTGATCTCGGCGGCGATGCGCTCGCAGTCCGGCTGGCTGCGGCCGCTGATGACGACGCGCGCGCCATGCTCGGCGAAGCGCCGGGCGACGCCTAAGCCGATGCCCTTGGTGGAGCCGGTGACAACGGCGACCTTGCCGGTCAGGTCGAAAAGTTGGGGCATGTCGAGCCTCTCGTCAGGCCGCCGAGGCCGGTCGTGCGGCGCTCTGGAGCGCGGCCTTCACCAGGTCGGCGCCGCGCTCGGCCAGCATGATCGTCGGCGCATTGGTGTTTCCAGAGACGATGTTCGGCATCGACGAGGCGTCGATCACCCGCAGCCCCGCGACGCCGCGGACCCGCAGCTCGCTGTCGGTCACCGCGTCCGGGCCATCGCCCATCGCGCAGGTGCTGGTGGGGTGGTAGCCGAACCCGGCCCGCTCGAAGATGAAGGCCTCCCAATCGGCGTCGGTCTGCGGAATCGGCGAGGAGGAGTTCTCGCCGACGACGTGGCGCTTCAGGGCCGGGGCCTCGAACACCCGCGCGACCAGCTTGGCGGCGGCGATCAGCGTCGGGAGGTCGCTTTCCGCCAGCAGCCGGTGGGCGATCACCGGCCGGTCGTCCGGCGAGGCCGAGTGCAGGCGGATCTCGCCGCGGCTGGCAGGGCGCGCCAGCTGCCCGGCGATGTTGATTCCCGGCTGCGGGTGCATCGCCGGCCGCCCGCCGCCGTAGGTGATGGCCAGCGGCAGGAACGACAGCGCGATGTCGGGGGCGGCCAGCTCCGGACGCGACTTGGCGTAGGCCATCGCCTGAACCGCGGCCGAGGTCATTGGCCCGCCGCGGAACAGCAGATAGTGCAGCATGTTGCGGGCCAGCACGCCTGCGTGAAACGGGCTGTTGTAGGTCGGCACGTCGACCAGCTTGCTGAGGCCGATTGTGGCGTGCTCCTGCAGATTGCGCCCGACGCCGCGCAGGTCGGTGATCACCGGGACGCCGTGCGGCTGCAGGTTTTCCGCGGGGCCCAGGCCCGAGCGCAGCAGGATCGCCGGCGAGCCGATCGCGCCGGAGCTGACGATCACCTCGGCGTTGGCGAAGAGGTCGCGCGCCTGGCCGTTCTGCATCACCCGCACCCCGATCGCGCGGCCCTCAACGATCAGCACCCTGTCGGCTACGCATCCGGTGAGCACCTGCAAGTTCGCCCTCAACATCGCCGGCTCGAGATAGGCCTTGGCGGCGCTGGACCGCTGGCCGCCGCCGGTGGTGCTCAGCACGGGAAAGGCGCCGTCGAGCGTTCCGCCACAGTAGTCCGGGTTGCGCGGAAGTCCGGCCTCGCCGCAGGCCTCGACGAAGGCGCGCGCCAGCACGTGCTGGGTGCGGCCCGGCGACACCGATAGCTGGCCGAACT